>Ga0310694_10000072_pt1 | contig 150578 bp, 192 predicted proteins | sample 174DNAGHGhighgp2_FD_203884 | JGI IMG/M metagenome (GOLD analysis project Ga0310694, IMG submission 203884) | Sheep rumen microbial communities from Palmerston North, Manawatu-Wanganui, New Zealand - 1742 DNA GHGhigh gp2 (v2) (version 2) | ecosystem: Host-associated > Mammals > Digestive...
TAATTTCAGATTTTCAACTCTCTGATACAACAACGCAGTTGCTGTCATCAGCAGCGTGTCATCCGGGGCTACATTATTATTTACATAAATCTTGTCTCTTAAAAATGCAGGAAATTCTGCAATACAATTTAAGTGTGTATTGAACATGTTTTACCTCCGTAAAATAGAGAGGGAGAGGAAGAATCTCTCCCTCTCCGAAGGTTACATACCAACAATCATGGAACGGATTTCACGTTCTTCGCTGTCCAAATCCGGTAAAACTTCAGCAAGCTGCTCTTCCATTTCCTTCAGATACATCAGAGCACGGCCCAGCCTTTCGTAAACCAGCTCAATAGTGTTTTCAGCGGCAGGATCAATAACAACCGTAATAGTTGCCTTACCATCGGTACTTGTTGCATTGCCGAAACAGGCACCATTCCCGTTAATAGAACCAGGAGTGGTTTCATCGATATCGATAGCAAATACCGGATCTCCGTCTTCATTTTCCATTACCAAAGCTTCGGGATGGAACTTCTTAATTCGCTTAATTTCTGCCGGGGTCAGAGTGGACTTCACAACACAGGAAGAACCAACCACAATGGCCTGCGCTCCGTTGTCCTTGTTCGGCAGGCAGGTCACAATAGCCCGGTCTGTAATCTGATATTCGGCAAAAGTCATATCCATACCACCGGACTGCAGAGGTACACCATCAATGGAAGTAGATGCCAATCCATAGTTCACATTATGCTTATCCAGAAAATCACGAACGGTCATTGTCTCGGGCACAATGTCAACTACCTTAGGGTTACTGGTAATCAAAGTAATCTTAACCATACAATCTCTCCTATAAATTATTTTCTAAAAGCCGAAGCTTTATAGACATGTTTTATTATCGCATTACTGTTTTATTTCTAACCGTAAGATGCACAGAATTGTTTTCTAGAATTACTTTCCTCATTCTTTCTTTTGAAAGAATTTCTCCATTCAAATAAACAATTTTTGTATCAGGGTTAATATTGTAATACTTTAAAATTTGGTATGGGGTTTCATTTGAAACAAGGCAAATTTTAAACAGCCCATCCTCATCAGACAGAGTCACCTTGCACATGGGATTCAACCTTCTTTCAATAAAATATCTATAAGAAACACGCTCCGACATACCGGAGCGTGCGATATTTAATTAACCGAACGGAAGCTCGTCGTCGTCAAACTCTTCAATTGAGCTGACGTCAACCGTGGGTTTCTTATCAAGCCAGATAACCTTTGGGTCATGAATCTGCAGAGAACTCCGTACGGTACCGTTGGAAACATACTGATTCAGCCGCACAGAACCCTTAACATAAACCAGGCGTCCTTTCAGGACCCACGGCGCAATCTTTGTTGCATAATCCCGCCAAGCTGTAATATCGAAATAAGTAACAATATCTTCTCCGTTTCCGCGTGTTTCGTTAACCGCAACAGAGAAGCGGCATCGAGGAGTCGGTGTTCCTTCCACATCAACATTCTTCAGTTCAGCGTCACGTACAACATTTCCGATAATAGTGAGTTCATTAAGTCCGTTCATTGAGATAATCTCTCCTTAAATAATCTTTCTTTTTTGTGTAAAATATTACTTTTGATTTACATTTCTTCTGATTAAAATTTAAAAAATGATAGGGTCGAGTTTCGGAATTAAGCGAAAACCCAATGTTCAAACCACGCGTAAGCGTGGCTAATCAAGGACGTCAATAAAGTATTGAAGTTCATCTTCTTTTAGAGTATTTTCAGCATATTCTTTCGTCTGATGATATAAATCTGAATACAAAGAAGAAAAGTTCGAATTCCTTATATATTCACTATGTTCCCAGGTTTTATGATTAAGAATCATAACGAGTTCAGTAAGCAATTTGTAATTGTTTTCTGCTTCTTTAAAAACTTCCGCATAGACAAGCAAAATTTCTTCTTTCCCGAACTTTTCTGCAATACTAAAGCGCTGCCAGTATAAAGTTGTTGGTCTCCAATCTGTAAATTGGGCCAAAAACTGTTCATAAATCATGCGAGATCGCTGTCCGGGTCTGTTGATTTATTATTGCGGCGCTTCCTGTATTTTGCCTCCAAGATTTCATTCTTTGACTTCCTGTTCTTGGGGCCGTATCCTCCAAAGTAATCAATCCCGACTCCCATAGCTTCTGCAATAACTGTCATCTTATCAATCTTAGGACAGATATTGTAGTTTTCATAAGATTCCAGATTCCTTGTTGAAATTCGTGTCCTCTGCGCTTTATGTGTGGAAGTTGCTTTCAAGTCATATTTCGCCGCAAATTCATTGCAAATATCAGCAAATGTCTCATCTGTCAGACCGTACTTATCCTTGTAGCGGATCAGTCGTGCTGCAAATGTTTCTTTCTGTTCTCCTACGTGCGGTTTAGACATGCGGATAAAGTTAAACATCTGAGGATTCTTTGTCATTCCTTCTTTTAATTCTTCAGGAAGATCGTTATATGGGGTGTTGACGAACTGGATCTTCTCATCAACACTCATTGCATCTTTAATCACCTGAGCAGCATTGCGACGAGCCTTTCGTTCGGCTTTTTCAGCTGCTTTTTCGTCTGCAATCAGCATTCCAAGAAAATTCCTGAGGATTGCAATAAACTCATTGTCCTTCCCTCCGGAGATATATTCTGCAAAAAGATCCCGAAGCTTATCGTTAAACTCCTTGTTATTCATTGTTGTCTCCTTACATTAGCATGTCTGCCGTAATATTCATTGTATTCATTAATATTTCAAATTTGGCCGGTGTGGGAATTGTTTTATAGTTTTCATAGCAGGCAATTTCCGTCTGAGCAAACTTTATTCCCTTCTTTTCGCCGTACAGCGAACAGACTTTTGCCATATCCCGCTGACTCAGTTCATGAATCCTTCGGTATTGCCGGATATAAATTGCCAATTCAACCTGTTTAGGTGAAAGCATAACAAAGTTGTCAAAGACAGGATTAATTCTTTCTTTACACATTGTCTTCTCCGATAAATTCAATGTAAACTTCTGTCAGCTTTCCATCTTTATACCCAACATATACGTCGTATCCGCCATCACCATAACCAGACTCAGAAAAGAATCCTTCGTCAAACATGTAGACCTTCTCTTTAAAATCTATTTTGCTGCAGAAGTTTGCCCATTCATTATCAGTATAATCTGGTTTATCGATGAAGAAACCAGCCATACCAGCATCTACACCGATTGATCCTTTTCTTTCAAAGTGATCTGCTTTTTCAGTTCGAATACCGATACGAGAGACGCGTTCTCCCCATCCGTTAGTTTCTTCGTCATTGAGCACTTGTGCGTAGCACTCATATTCACCGGCTGGAATCTGGAAGTTGTTAATCCGGCACCACACATTTCGATCATAGCATGGATCGGTAATATCAATTTTATCAGGGAATTCTTTATATCCGTAAACTTTTTCAGTCATACTTTTTCCTCCAGTTGAAACCCATAGATTTCTGCGACATAATGACCAAGTGGTTCTGTGTATTTTTCAATTGCCTCATGAAGTGTATGTTCCCATGCGTATTCTTCGAAATCATAGGAATCAATTGTCAACATGCGATATGTATAATGGTTTGTTCCATCGTGATGTACATCGTCGCATTTTACTTCTTCGCCTTCTACATACCATGTGAGACAATCACAGAAATGGCCCTCCATTATTGCGTTCAGGTTTCTTTCTTTAATAATCTTATATCCGGTTCTTGTTCCGTCCCAGAGCCCCAGTGTTCCATAAGCAATAATTTCACCTTTAAGATCTTTATTCAGATTAACCTGCTCATCGTTAAAATAATCATTGTTTATTTCATACATCAGATTAATTCGCTGTTCTTCTGTCAGTTCCGGATATTCTGATTCAAGATCGTCGCGCCAGTCATCATAATTCAGGTCATTAGTCCAAATGATATGTTTCATGATTCCTCCTAAACCCAATACTCGTTGAAATCAACAAAGTAGCGACAACCAAATTCACTGTCCTCTTGCCTGAAAGAAACAGAATAAAGAGAGAAATACCTTTGTGACATAGAACCATATGTATCTTTATTGTCGTATGTACACAGGATATATCGTGTTCCATCTACTCCGTCTTTTCTGCAAGCGATCCAAATTGGATCTGGTATGTTTTCAGGATTAAATTCATCTATAGTGTTTTCTATTTCTTTAAGTGTGTAAAAGACATCCGACTGAAACCTGTTTGTTCTGGCTGCATCTTTGATCAATTTGCAAAAGATATCAGAATAGTTAAGCTGAAGCCCTCTGTTTTCCCGATAGTAGGCTTCATATGATTTAGTCAGATTCGGTTTCAGAGTCTTAAACAATTCAGTGCTTGTCATTTTGCGACTCCTTTTTAATATCAATTTGATACAGCCGGAAATTTCCATTCCTTGCACGATGGATCAGCAGGAACTTTCCGTAGTATCCTTTGTTTTGAAAGTAACTTTTGGCAGCCTGCCAGCTTGCGTCTCCATTTCCCCACAGGTCGGTAAGATATTCAGAGCTTCCATCGCACAATTCCCACCACATTATTAATCCTCCTTATGCCACCGCAATCCACGAAGCTTGTAAAGAGGAATCCAGTGAGCCTCGTAAAAATCGTATCCAGCACCATCGATTCCCAAGAGAATTCCAAAGTCATCAGACTCATAAATTCGGAAACCAAGATCTGCAACTTCCTGCAGATGTGATTTTCCATATTTACCAGTCAGCCATTCTTCGTCAATTCTCTCTCCGAATGTCCATAGGGTAGACCACATTGGGAAATAATCTTCGTCAGTATTAATTAATTCAAGGCAGTCTTCGCTGATAATCTTAGGGTCATCTGGAATAGAATCCAGCTTCACGGCATATAAATCTGCTTCGCCGTCGCAGTTGGTTTTAACGATTTCTCCTTCTTCTCCGGCCCATTCATCATAAACAACTCTGACTCTGCTGTATTTATGAATAGGAGTGATTTCTTTTACGGATTCCCATCCTTCATAAGAAACAATTTTCTCCAAAGCAGACTGCGGAATTGCATTAAAACCGTTAACCCATTCTCTGCAGGCGTCTTTAATTGTTTCGTACTGCACTTTAATCTCCTTTCAGCATTTGTAATATTGATTTATCCTTTTCCATTCGTTATAGGTTGTGTAGTCGAACAAGAACTGTTCAGCGGTTGTTTTGAAAATATTTTCAATAATCCATTTTAAATTTTTCAAGCTTATTTTATTTGCGCTTGAACCATAGTTTCGCCAATGAATAAATCCATTTTCAATCCACAAAACGTCCCAGAAATAAGAACCTCCGAGCCGATGTTTATCAATTTTGCCAAATATTTCACCGGCTCGGATTTTATCGTAAATAAGTTTTAACGAAGGCATGAAGTACTCCCTTAAAGCATTGGTCGAACCTCGCTTATGCGAGGGTTGTTACCACCAGGCGCAGTAAACAATATCCCATTCATCAAAATTTGTATCTTCCAGTATTTCCGTAATCTGTTTTACGGTTTCTTCAAGATCTTCTACATAGTTTTCGCCGTAAATTGTCGAACCGAAGAAGAATCCGCTTTGAGTCGGAAGGAGCTCTTCTGCTACGCTTGGATTGTCGAGAACCTTCATCAGTTTCTTGGTTTCGACAAAATCTTTCTTATCGTTATCATATTCACGGACAGGAACTTCTTTGTAAACAAGCTTAGACGACTTCAAAACTGTCTGGCAAGTTTCCCTAAGCTTAATAAGATCATCCTTGCTTACAGAACAATCCTGACAGTTTTCCAATTCGCCGTCGGCACAGTTGCGCACAAACCACGCATGAATCGCGTTAGCTTTACGCCAGTATGCAATTTCTTCCCTTTTAACTTTGTTTAAAAACATATCAAGGCCCATTATTTTTTTCCTCCGTATTTTGCTTCATAAGGATAATTAACAGATCGAGGATACCTTATGTGTCTCTTTTTCTTATCTTTGTATTCAATGTATTTCTGAGATATTTGAGCTCCATAAAGTTTCATGTTTATTCTCCGTCAAAAATAAAGCTGTCGATGATAGCATCTTTATCGCTTTCAATTTCCAGTTCACAAATCGGGAAAACATCCCAGTTGCAATTGTCACCAAAGACTTCAATAATTTTTTCCTGCCGCTCTTTGGTCAGGTCATTAAAATATAATCTTACTTTAATCATTTTAGCCTCCCATATTTGGGAATGGACATTCCCAATTCCAGTCGTTGTATTCTTTTGTTTCGATGTTGAGATCGCCGTTTCTGGCAACGGTCATGATCTGAGAAAACTGTCCACCGCGCTCGAATCCAAACATACGAAAATCCAGATTGTATCTTGTTGCATGTTCTGCCCATCCTTGCTCTTTAAAACTCCAGGCTACATTGTAATTGTCAAGAACAATGATCGTTTCACCGTTATCTTCCTCATCTGGCCAGTAAATTTCAATTTGGTTTGTAAAGAAGAAATTTCTGCGAGTATTACGAATGTAGTAGGTGTCATGAGCATTATAATCGTAAATAGTAAGATAGTGTTCAACCTCTTCAAAATTAGGAGTTTTTTCTATGTAGTTTCCAAATTCATTTTTGTCCTGAACTACATAAACAATTTCATTTTTCAGAAAGTTTTCAATATTCTTTTTTGTTCCGCGGATTCGAAGATTTCCTTCGCACCAATTAGGCATATTTCCTCCTTAGAATTTAGCCGCAAGTTTAGTAAACAGTTCATGGATTGCTGTTAATGTGCTGTCTCCAGTCACGTTGACTGTATATAATAGTTTATTGCCTTCCCAGATGAAGAAATAATCTTCTTTATCAAACAGTTTATGATACTGTTTATCCCAGTCTGTAAGCGTCACGTTTTCCGGGATGTCGTATGTGATTCTCCAGTTATTGCCAGGGTGGATATAATCAAGCATGTCTTTAACTTTTTCGATACAGAAGAAAATCTGTTTTGTTTTATAACACATATAGCGCCTCAATATCTTATAATTCGTACTGGCTTATTAAGTTTCTGCATAGTTTCAATCATATGTTTAGTTCCATGCGACTTTCCGTCCCAGAAAGCAATTAAACCGTTTGCTACTTTAGCCATTGCTTCGTTTCGGATAAATCCTGCTCTTTTTCCAAGAGACCAGTTGGCAGGATAAGACAGAATTGACAGGTTATGCTCTATAGCATACCGTCTTCCAAGTAAGTCTGCGCCTCTAGCTTCTCCGCAAACAATGACAGGGTTTATATTTTTAAACATTCGATCGAGAGTAACAGATAAAAGATCATAATTGTTGAAATCCCTGCCGCCTGCAACAATAATATTCATTTTATTCATCTCCGTAATTTTTGATTTTGCGTGCAATCCAGTTGAGAAGTTTGCAACAGATGTATCCGATAAGAAAAAGCAACGTAAGAATGTAAAGTACGGCTCCCACATTGCAAAAGAAAACATTAAGAACAGTGTCTGGGGTAGGCATAAGGCATCTCTCCTAAGCAGGCGCAAGCCGGAGGATTTGTTCAACAACGCAGAGAACTTTTCTTCGGCTGCTTAAACTCTTTTATTCCAGTCGTTTACTACTTTTTCAATAGTGTTTGCGATGCTTTCGAAAGCTTGATTTACATATTCGTATTTAACATATTCTCTTCTGGTACATGCACCGCAATTGTTACAGCAAATTTGCCAATAAGGAGCAGGTTTGTCGTAATATTCGAGCTCAATCTTTGTGGATCCGCAAAATGGGCAAGGTTTTAATTCCGGCTTAGTAAACATTTTATTCCTCTGGCTTTTCTAATAAAAATTGTTTCTGTTTCTTATATTTCTTGATAATATCCAGAATTTTATTAACCATTGAGATATCGTAATGTATAGATGATTTACTTAATTTCTGAATTTCCTGAAGCTCTCTTTTGATTTGTGTTATTTGTTCTTCTGTAAGCTGATCGATTAATACTTTCTATGTCCTGTCGTTTTACAGGTGTACCGCATTTATCGCAAAATTTAGCAAGAAACCGAAGGTTATTACCACATTTTCCGCAGCATTCGGCCTCTCTTCCAATCCAGCCGCCTCGAATAAGATTAGGATTTTCTACAGGTTCGACTGGAATTGAATTTTCAAGAGCGCTAATTGCCATGTTTAAAGCTTTTCTATATGTTCCGCTTAAATAATCGTGATGCAGCTTCATGTCGTTGCGGATCATGTTAATTGCTTCCTGATTAGTCATCCTTACTTTCATCTTCCTTGTGTTCTCCATCCGCACAGAACCAATCTTCCTTGTGAAATGCGCCAGTTTTTTCACATTCGATAAATTGGAAATACATTCCATGCTCTCTACCACAACCATGTTTGCAATCTTTGCACCGGATTAGTTCTCCGTGATTATCATTCCACTGATAATCTGATCCAAGTTCGCCACCAGTCCAGTAAGACTCAATGAATTCCACCTTGCGTTTTAACCGTGTTTCGCTCATCACCACTTCACCTTCTTTTCCCGTCAGCACAAAACCAGTCAGATGGTTTCAATGTGATTCCGTTTGCCTGCCCGCAATCTCCAAATCCGTTGTTGGTTTTTGATTCATGCCACCATTTGCAATCCTTGCACCTGACAACTGGCTGTCTGTCTTCAATAGCAATGGCACAATTTTCACAGTTGTCCTGCTCTTTCAGCAGTGTCTCGATATTTGTTGCAAGCCTGTACGCACTTTCAATGGTGATCGGAAAATTATATGAATGATTGTCCACTTTCTTGTAGGCTTCTTTTGCCCCGTAAATAAATCGTTTAACAATATCAATATCCATTCCACTTCACCGACCTTCCTTGTTCACAATACCCCTATTTTCTTACCTTTGGTTTTCCGCTTTCATCAACGAGCAGTGTCAATGTCCCACGATTATATATACCTTCTGACATCCAGTATTCGATGTTCGTTTCACTGTCTACAAGAATACTTCCACAATTGTCATAGGTTTCAATTTTTATAAATCTGGTTCTTTCGGCTTTATTCTCATATGACTTGTCACCTATTTTGCTCATCGTGTCGCAACCGCATAACATCAGCAGCAGGATTATCATTAACACAAGAAAAGTAATCTTCTTCATTTGCTCCATCACCTTTCCCCGTCAGCGCAGAACCAATTATCGTCAACATACTGATTTATCAATTCGCACCATCTCACTGTTTCTGTTGATGTCGGAATATTTTTAAATACTTTTTCCAGTTTCGATATCTTGCAGTCCTTGCACCGGACAACCGTATTCTGCTCTTTCAGCAAAGCGATGACATCAAAACGAAGAGCTATTGCACATAGGCACATCCCTTTATATGGGCAATCTTCATTTGGCTCAACATCGCAATCGTTATAGCCAAGACAACATTCTAACCCTTTGATAATTTTCTCCATGTCCATTTACTTTATTGACCTTTCTTGCTTTTATCGTTAGCGCAGAATCAGTTCTTGTTGTGTCGTTAATCGTGTTCTGTTTGCTGTTTTGAAATAGTCCAGGTTGAGTATCCACCGTCTGAGGAGTCGTATATAAACATAGTTCCGTCGGTAAACAGCATTTCAACTCCAAAGCCGTCGATCTCTATATTTGCAAGTGTCTTTCCGATTAAGTCTTTTTCCTGCATCCTATTTTTCTACTTTCTTTACGAAATATAATTGTTTAATAATCTTCTTCTTGTCTGTCTTTAATCTTCTTTTTCTTGTTAGCGGGATCTCCGCAGTAAGGACAGTAATAAACTGTCTTGTAGTATACGGCGGCAGAAACAATATAGAATTCTTGTTTACATGTTTTGCATTTAAGATATGTGTGTCCGTCCGGAGAAGAATAGTCTGTAAATTTAAGCATAATATTCTTTTTCCTTTCAAGTATTGTAAAATAAGGCTTTTTAAGGTATAATAGCTGTAGATAAAGAAACAGTCGCCTAACGGCGGCTGAATTTATTTTGCGGCTGAACTTACATTAAGTATAAATCTCTATATCCATTCGCTATTAATGTTTTATATGCTTCGTAAGTATCGAATCCGTATCTCTGTTCTGAAAATACTTTTGTTGTTCTGTCTCCGTATTCGATAATTATTCTTCCGTTATCCTCTCCGTATCTTTCGATATACGCAACAACAGCATTGTTCTTGTTGTCGTATCCTTTAAAGAAATAGTATTGCATTTTTTCCTCCCGGCGGCTGTATATTTTTTAATTTCAGTCATTCTTTAAATAATAACGGTAGTAGAATTATTTTATTGTGGTAAGTAAGTAGAATTATTCTATTATCTCCATTATTTGAATAATAACAGTGGTATAGAATTACTCTATTACCTTCATAAAATTTGAATAATAACGGTGGTAGAATTATTAATAACGGTGGTAGAATTATTCTATTACCTCCATTACTCAAATACAAAAAATAATCACTAATTTAATTGACACAATATAATAAAACCAGTCATTGAAATATTACGGTAATAAAAATAACCTCTGTAATCCAAATAAAGTAGTTAAACTACAGAGGTAATATAAATACGTCAGTTATTTAAAAACAGTATTTGAAATACAGAGGTAATAATAATACGTTAGTTATTCAATAATAACAGTTAAGATAAAGATAATAATATTATTTAAAGTAAGTTTATTGAACATAAATTAGAATTCTTTCTTTATAATATAATATAATATATAATAAAGAAAAGAATTTTAATAAGTTTGCTTTATCGTCCTGTCACTACCGGCTGATTTATATGTATATCTTCTCAATCTGTCTTAAGATCGATAACAGGAGGGATAGTTGTCCAGTATTTAACAGCATTGTTTACATGCTCCTTGCGGAGCACTCCGAGATTAGGATCCAGTTTGAGGTTGTAGAACGAGCCGTCACAGAAATACGCCACATCGCTTGCGTATGCATCAGACTGTTCGGTAAATAGAATTAGTACAGGTATGCCTTCAGGGGGAGTCGTTGTGTTTATGTCAGTCCACAGCATGTCGTTCATATCCTTTCACGCTTATTATTATAAATATACATTTAGTAACAATACCAATCTTGTAACATCTCCGTAGTAGTAACATATTTAACTTAAATATTCTTTTGGAAATCCAATCATTTGTATATTCAGAAACTTTAGTAACAAACATTGTCATTAACATGGGAAGTGATAGTAACACCAATTAAGTAACTACAACGTCATGTAAGAAGTGTAATAATAATACATTCTGTTGCTCAAAAAGATAAACAAGTTTAATTATATTATTATATATAAATGACGGCCTTGATAATAAGCAGTCATGGAGTTTCTGCAAGGGAAAGTGCGGATAGTGGGACTTGAACCCACACGCTCATGGAGCACGAGATTTTAAGTCTCGAACGTCTGCCGATTCCGTCATATCCGCATACAGCTATGTGCAGTCGTACCTACACATAGATAAGGAGTTCGATTTATATACCGCCCACTTGCTTTTGCAAGACTGGCCAAGATGTACGACACTCATCGGCGGTTACAGTCGAGGCGACAGGATTTGAACCTGCGACCCCCTGATCCCAAATCAGGTGCGCTACCAAGCTGCGCTACACCTCGAAGACCGACACTGTCGTAGTCGGCAACGTCAGCCATAATTATCAACCCAAGCTGTGCTGTTCATCTTATAAATCCTGCTGAGCTATTTATAAGACATATCGGAGCTTACCCGATCTTTCTGCTTCACTGTCTTACTACTTCATATTCGTTTTGACTCCACAGAAAGGTTCGCCGGTAAACCGCAGGAATGTAAACCCGGCAACTCTCTTCTTTGTGTCGGCCCACCGCGTGGCTCCGATCACCTACCCCTACACTGGGCAAGAGTATTTGTGCGTTTCGGCTGAGGATATGTAGTTCTGCCCCAGACACTCGGTTTAAAATAAACAGAAGCTGCAGAGTTCCACTGCAGTCTTTGTGCTTCCTGAACACACTCTCCTGTCGTGGAGCATAAGGGACTCGAACCCTTAACCTTCTGCTTGCAAAGCAGATACGCTACCATTGCGTTAATGCCCCATAAGATACGAGGTGAGGATTTGCACCTCACATAGTTGGCTACCCGCTCAATTTAATGGCAAAATGTCACCAACCTCGCGCAGCGTCTACACCTATTCCGCCACTCGTATTTTGGTATGCCTGATTACCATACCTGCAGCAGTTTGGCCCTGCTTGCCGACACCCATATTTATATACCGCAAGGATGTGACGGTATGTACACCCTCTGGGACTCGAACCCAGCTGAATGACACGGCTTATAAGGCCGCCGCTACGACCAACTTAGCTAAGGGTGCATATTGCTCTTCCAGATTAACTGAACTATCTTGTACAAAAGATCCCCAACTTGCACCGCTCAGGAATACTAGCCTGCGACAGATTTCAGTCCGAGAAGAAGAGCCGACTGTTTACAAAACAGAAATGTATTCCTTGCACAGAAAGGAGGTGGGATTTTAACGTCGCCGCATGTCCAACACGACGGGCTTGCTCAGCCAGCGATTCTGTTAAGCTTCAGTCTCTCAGGATGTATGGAGCCGCTCGCAGGAGTTGCACCCGCTCCGTATCTCTGTACGGCTTCTGTTAAGCGACTTAATTCCCCCTTGCGGGGGAGTCTATTAATTGACTGTAAAAAAATAATTAAATTAGCCTCTTCAGACTCTTGGATGAATAAATTATCGTCCGAAGTCCTGGAACGCGAAATTGAAGAAAGTTTTACAGTGTTTCACTATACTTCAGAAGAAGATTCCGTCAGCTTTTTCTTTTCGCGTGCAAGAGCCAGTCGTTCTGTTGCCACAGCACGCTGTTCTTCTGTCATCTTCCGTCCTTCACGTTTAGGCTGGATCTTCAGCCACTCTGTCGGCAGTTGTACATAAATACAGCCGTCGTTTGTTTCAGGCATAGCAATAACACGTATTTCGTTCGGGTACTCTTTAATCAGCTTTTTTATCCGGGTGATCCATTTTCGTTCATCGGAACTGAAAAATCCTTTGTTTGGATCGCAATAATTAAAACAAGTTTCCAATTTGCAGCTCCTCCTTTTTCTTTTTCCCTATACGCAAATTTTCGAATGTCCCCACCAAATTGTACATTGTCGAATCTGGTTGGACCATTCGAAAAATCACGTAATGGGGAAAGGGTGAACTACCAAAAAGCAAAACAGTGCGTAAGCACTGGCTAAAAAAAGGCTACCCCAGTAAAGGGGCAGCCAGTAAATCAAGCAACAGAGGTTTCGATATTCTGAAGGGTTCTCCAGGTACGTTCAGGCATTGTCAGAATGTTGTACCCGATCTCTTCCAGTTCGGTGGACCTGTCATAGGAGGTCACGTCCTGAGCGAAGCGGGTTACAGCATTAGCAAATCCGTACATGGACAAATCTCCTCCACGAATCAGATGATCGAGAATTCCCTCACCCTCCTTCTTCGTGAAGCCAAACTGCGGAGCAGCAAGTTGTACCATTTCCGGAATGTGCGCAGTTTCAATCTTCACTTCACTTGCGGTACGCATCTGTTCGATCAAGTTGGTAAAGTGAACTTCGTCCAGTGCCGCTTTAATCGTGTCACGAATCTTCAGAAGGAGAGCATGGTCATCGGCAAGAAGAGTGTCGTTAGCGTACAGCACATAGCCGTCATTAGCAGTCAGTCGCTTGCCAACATGCCTGCGGGAAGTAGCGCTCTTAATATCGTTCACGACCATTCCGTTTGTACAGACCAGTCGGTAGAGAAGCGGCTGGATGGTTACACGGCCCAGTCCGACTTCGGAGTTGGTGATAATTACGCCGGACTGCACATAGTCACCTGGCTTTACTTCCTGTGTAAGCCGTTCGTTCACTACTTTGATGTACATGCGGCTGTCAGTCACTTCGTTAGATTCAAATTTGACGTTCAGATCGCTGAGGATCGGAATGACTTCCTGTGCGATATCGTAATTGTCGATCCGGCGGTACCTGTCAGACAGGAAAGCTCTGGCAGTGCCGTCAAGGGTGCGTACCATGCGAACCTTGGGTTCCTGCATGAACCATGTATTTACATTCTCTGCGAGCAGGTCAGGATTCTCCCTGCGCATCTTATCGTAATAGGCACGAGGGATACCCAGTTCAGTCCCGATCTGCTGATGGGCGATATCATTCACTCCGAGAATCGTGTTTGTGTTATTGGTCTCGTCGTGCATGGTCAGCATAGCACCGTTAAAGTCAGCATCCATTACGAGGTTGCGGGTATCCAGCAAGTAGTCCTTCTTCTCGCGGTTCTGGCGGTCGAGCTCCATTGCGAGCTCAGTCAGTGTTTTACCTTTTAGCATATCGATCACGCTCCTTATATTTTTTAACTATGCAGTGAAAATAAAAAAATAAGCGGCCAGTCAATACGACCGACCGCTATAAGTCAAATTATTCGTCCCACGGAGTCTCCATGTCAGCGGCTGCTTCAGCTTCCGGCGGAACCTCCTCAGCGGTGTTCTTGTCCAGCAGCTTCATCTTGCCGCCGATGCCGGGCTGCACGTCGATGTAGGGAACGATCCGGTTGTCCTGCGTGGTGTAGGTCTTAGCCTCGGCATAGCCTTCCACCAGCACATGGCGGCCCTTCTTCAGGTACTGAGCCATCTTCTCAGCATAGCCGCGCCAGATAGTCACCTTGTGCCACAGGGTCTTGTTGGAGCCGTCGCGCTTGCTGATGTTTTCCGCGACCCAGAAAGAGCAAACCTTAGTGTCCTCGCCGCCAACTTTCACAGTGCGCAGGGTGGCGTCCTTACCGATGTTTCCGTCAAAAGTAATAGTCATTGTTTTTTCCTCCAATATTTTTATTATTTTAACAAGTTCAATCGTGGTCAACGCTAATCCACGTCAGCGCTCTGGATTAAGATGTTGAGAGAATCGACCAGAGTACGATTCCATTTCCCAAACCAGCCGCAAGGCTGGGCTTACTTAGTCAGGTCGGATTTACGAAAGGATGTCTTAGCCCTTCCGGTCGTTTTGAGTTCGTCCATGAACTCCTGGGAAATCGGCTGCGGAGTTTCGGAAACCGGGATAGGCTGAGGCATTTGAGGAACTCCGTAAGGGCGAGCAGGGTCATCCGCATCGGCATGAGCTCTCAGTCGGAGAAATTGCCTTTCGAGGGCATCTTTCTTTTCTGCATCAGCCCTCGTTCGGTAGTAGTTGTCCAACCTTAGTCCTGCAATAAAACTCAGGACGATTAAACCTAGACAAGACAGTTCGTTTACAAGAGTCATTCATCTTCCTCCTTTAGTGAGAAAAGGTTAAACATGTTTGCATACGCAACTTCACACATCTGGTCGTAGTATTCGTCATTTGGGTCTGGTTCATAAGCTTCGTATTCCATAAGATTACCTCGAATGGAGCTGAATCTGCTCTTTGGCTAGCATGTCACAGCGTTCATTGTAGGTATTACCGCTGTGACCTTCGATGTACTGGTACCGGATCTCATGTTGTCCATCGTGTTTTACAGCATAAAGTTCCTGAAGCAGGTCGCAGTTTGCTCTCTTAGCGCCCGTCTTGGTCTTCCAGCCTTTTGCAGGCATTTCGTCCAAATTAACAAGAGTGTTGATGAGGATCTGCGAATCGGTGCCGATCAGGATGTTGCACGGCATCCTGAGCTTCCGGATTGCTTCGATGGCGGCCCGGATTTCCATACGGTTGTTAGTTGTACGGGATTCGTATCCGGCAATTTCCTTCCTCTGTTCTCCGAATACGAGAATGGCGGCGTAACCCCCGGGGCCGGGATTACCGGAGCAAGCGCCGTCAGTGTAGATTTCGATCTGCTTGCGTTCCATGTTATTACCTCCTTAAATTCCGTCAGCTGGGCTTGCGGTTTCCAGCTAGCGACTTCTACAGGACTTTCCATCTCTCTGTACTCGTCCTGCCCGCTCGTCGAGACGGGGTGTTTCACCGTGCACTGTTACTCCACCGGACTCTTTTGATTCCCTGTACGTCTTACTTGCAGTCAAACAGGGGATTCTGGATTTGATCGGAAATCCAACGGCGGAGTCGTCGAGTCATGACCGCAAAGCTTGCGGCCAATCGTTTTATGTGGTCTTGGGAGGACTACAGGGGCAGGCAATTCACGCCAGTAGTCCGAATAGGTGTATGCGGTGTAGCTATGCAATCTGCAGTCCTCCTTTCAAGCAATTTGGCGGAGGAACGAATCCTCATATCCCGTTCCCGCCGTAAGGCGGTTAATCCACAACGTCAGGTCTACGCGACCGCTTTCGGTTGTAAACCTTCTTAGATTGCTTAACCCGCGAGACAGGAGAGAATGCCCAAGTGGCTCGTTTCTGCTTGTTCAGCTCGTCACGGGCTTTCTTTGACATCTTCAATTTCGGAATCATTTTCTGCATATGAATACCTCCGTATTCCAAATTGAGCGTGAGCGAAAAATTCCCCGCCCTCGGAAAATATCCCCACCGGAAATAATCCGGATTTGACGAAACAAAAAAACAGGCACACGTCATCCGACGCATGCCTGCCCTCGAACAGGGTTGTCCCCTACCCTGTCCAAGTTGAAGAAAGGAGGTGCCGGGCTGTACCCGGATGAAGAAGAAGGTGCTCAAGTCAGCCAGCCGTGGAGAAGGGAAACCACGACGGCTGAGTCGAACATCTTCCGCCCCGACCGGCGCGTAGCAGCAGCCAGGGCAGGTAATTAATTAAGCAGCCATTCCCCTGGACAGCTTATACTGGCGGATGGCGATCGTCAGTTCTTTCGCCCGTTTTTCAATCGAGCGAACAGCTTCCAGGTTCCTTTCAGTCGGCTGAGCCTTCTTCAGAGCATTCAGCTCTTTATACAGCCCCTGAAGGACAAAATTCATCTCATTCACTTTCGACATGGTTCTACCTCCCTGAAAATTATTTCTCATATTCCAAACCAGCCGCAAGGCGGTCGGAAAGGCACACAACAACGCAACGCTGTTCTCAGCACAACGCTGCGGAAGTGAAATATGGTGGGCAGTAACGTGTACCCGGACGTACCTGCGTATAAACCCCGAGGCTTGGGACTCGGCGGCGGCGCATTACACCCGAAATAGATTGCAGTCCATTCGGGTGCCCTCTGCAAAGGGAACCAGAGTGTCGACCATCTGGTCTGTGCCTGCTGTCTTCTCGTACACGCACTTGTGGCACTGTGCGTCCTGAGAGCGGTTCCCCTATCATTCACCAACCGCCAAGGCCTGCTTTGATAACGCAGGGTAGCTTCTGCGCCGCCACGGATTTTCGCGTCCGTTCTACGGTGTTCTACCGCACAGCATGGTCTTTGGGTGTTTACGACTGTCTATCTGACAGCCTTCGCAACGTTTCTGCCGCCCAGCCCTCTGGGTGGGCTCACGACTATAGCAGGTCGCCGGGGTTTCACGCACTCCTGCGGCATGTTCACGCTGTCGCATGCGGGCTTCTACGTTATTCCAACGGCTTGCGTAACGCAGGTGTCTACTGCGGCTCGCTGCCAGCCAGCTAGGATGCCCTGTTCGGTGTACCACTCATGCAGGGTACACGTTGGGCCAGCATCAATGCGCCGAAGCTTTTACAGGTGATGCCCCTGCGGTAGTTGCCAGCCTACCGTGTCCCGTTGCCGCCGCAAGGCGATCTCTGGCGATACTACGCAGAAACTGCAATCATGGAGATTGCAGTCATGCACTTTCCACGGCCACCGCAAGGTGGCCACTCTTCGCGTGTCGAGATCCTCGGAAAAGGCGCAGAGTAGCGAAGCGGAAAAATTCCCCCCGCCTGAAAAATGGGTCGCCCTGCCTGAATTTGGGGAGCTTTCACTCCCCTTGGCTCAGGCTGCCGTAAAAATAAAAAAAAGAGAGCCGAAGCTCTCTTTGATTATCTCCTTTCACTCTTTATATCTTTCCACAACAAAGACCAAGTTTTGAATAACCAATCTTGGACTTAAAAGCCTTAATCTCTTCGGCGGTCGCCATCCACAGGCAGACGACATATGCGACTTTCTTTTTGCCAGTGGTACACTCAACAACAACAGCAGAATCTTCTTTAGCGATCTTGTCAGGATCTCCAAAGGTGTAGACGCCTTTCATCTCGGTGCCATTCTTTATGGCCTTTTTGGCAGCCGAGATCAACTGAAGGTCAAATACCACTTTTGCAAGGTGATATTTCTTTTCAGCAGCATTCACTTTTACGGCTCTGATGCCAGAATTTGAAAGCCGCTGGATAGTGATATCAGCCATCTTTTCAGTCATTTTGTCCATCATAAGGACATCGCGACCTTCGTCGTCTTTGAATAAAATCTGGAACATGGGATCTCCTCCTTTATTTTTGCTAGACTTCCGTCTGCGTGAAAATAAAAAAAGGAGACCGCTTTTCAGCAGTCTCCATGTTGCAAGTGTCAGATCTCTTCCGGGACGCTCTCGTCGTCGGGAGCTTCGTCCGAGAACCAGAACGAATCATCGTCATTCACCGGCTGGAACTCTTCCGGTTCGTTGATGCAAACATCCTGAATCGGAGCATTCTCGAACAGCTCAAGAGTTTCCTGAGCTTTCTCGAAATCCAAGTCTGCTATGATGTCATCCATATACGCATCTGACAGAAGGAACCGGGCGTTATCCACCCGGTTCTTCTTCAGATTCGCAAGAATGTCACTGGCGAACACTCTCAGACAGAACATGGCATAGGAACCTTTCTTATCGACACCGTTCCCGCCGTTCAGTTCAAGAGCGTCGCGGATCACCGCATTCACGGTAATTGTCCAACGCTCAGTCATAGTGAACTCGTAGCCTTCCGGGAACGATTTGGCGTACTTGTTTACCCAGTCTCCAGATTCGAGGAACATCTGGATGAGTTCACGACATGTGTCGTAATACTCCTCTTTCTTTTCCCAGAGAGTGCGGCCTTCCATGCTGTAGGCCATGGAGCTTTCGTTTCTCCACAGCAGCAGCATGAATTCCTTCATACCAAGCTGGCCTCCGACTTTCAGCTTCTTTCTGGTCTCCAGTGTCGCGTCGACCTCATCAGCCTTTGCCGCGAACTTGAACCAGTTTTCGCCGAGCGTGTTGATCAGCTTCTGTGACACGACGCCGTACTTGACTTTCATCTCCATGGGCATGGAGTGATCAAGCAGCGCTTCGCAGGCCGCGTCTGTATTCCAGACGACGCCCTGTGCATCGAACTCGCTCCATGTTCCAGCGTCATGCAGAATGATGTTGCTAACCTGATCAACAAAGTTATCTTTGTTGGCAGGCAGGCACACGTCCATGGTGATCGGACGCCGCTTCGCCGCTTCGTTATAGAAGTGCGTGAACGGAGACTGTCTCCGGGACTGTTCTTCCTTGCAGAAGCCCATTTCGGCGGCGATCTCTTTGAACGCTTTTCTGACGGACTTTTGGATTATTTCAATCCAGTTAATCAAACCCTCGTCAACGGCATTGCCCTTGACTTGGTCAATCGCCAGGATCGCTCCTGTTGAAGCGGCAGACATCCAAATTAACGCCAGATCCCTACGCTTCGTATCGCCCTTCGCTTCGTATACAGAAGCGAGATAGCAACATTTCATCGCAAGGTTGGCGTAGATGCCGACGCTGTCATACCGCTTTGCTCTCCAAAGAGCATCTGCAACGTCATTCAGGAATTCCTTGGCGTCGGCGTACCCATGCCGTTCAGCTTTGGATCCATGTGCGAACAGCACGACAGGCGGATTGTATTTCTCGTTCATCCGCTTGGTCAGCGCGATCGCTAACTTGTCGTAGATGACGCACATTTCGTCGCCATCTACATCGCCATCCTGACGAATCAGGATATCAGAGTAAATGGATATTACCATTACTCCGTTCAAGCTGTCGAACACTTCGCGGCAGGCACGGTTCTTCATAACCATAGCCGTGAGGAAGTTCGCCGGGAAACGGACACACAGAAGCTCTTTGTCTTCTGGTACGTCAGCAACGCTGACCTCATCTCCCTTCAGAATCCCGAGATCATCACGGTTGGGATCCATTCCGAGAACCCAAACTTCAAGCAGGGCAACCGGATCCTGCATGATGTACGGGTACTGTCCCTGCGTTCTAAATTTGCAGGATGCAGCTTCGATTACCTTCCGGTTCCAGCTTTCTTCCAGATACTGCTGGATGACCGGATTCACAATCAACCACGGAGATGCGTAGAAGAGATTTTCTACAGCTGTTCTGTCTTCGCTTGCTTTCCAAAGACCTGCAAGTTTCTTCACAGAACCTGCGAAGGTTTTTGCCTTCTTCAGATCATTCCGTGCGTTTCTCGTCAGCTTCCGGATTTCAGCAGCAGACATGTACATCCACTGCTGGATCAAAGACTTAGTTAGACGGCGAACCTTTTCTTCGTCTTCGATTTCCTCTGCCTGACGGAGCAGATACAGGTTATCCAGACCGTTGTACCGCTCAGATAGTTCTACAAGCCATTCCATGTAGTTGTTAAAGCTACTGAATGCTTTGTCAAGCTTCCAGCATCCTTCTCCTGAAATAGCTTTATAGTCTCCGATACGATGGAGTTTTCCATCGATTCCTTCGACCTGCAGCTCGTAGAACTCTTTCAGAGTAAGGTTGTGCTTTTCGCACAGCGCTTTGATAGCGCTCGTACCATCGCATAGGAATCCTTTAAGTCCCGTGCTTGAGCACTGTCCCTGGAATTCAAGTGCAACCAGAGAGATAATTGCTCCATCGCCAAGTACTTTGGATTCCTTGGCGGGTCCGTCTTTGTAGTTCGCTCCATTAAGCGAACCAATAGTGCGAGCGTTCTTGATGAAGTAAACTTTCTCTACGTCTTTTACGAAGAGAACGTCCTTCATTTTGATGGTTTCGCCGTTCTTTGTTGTGAACGGTTTCATCCAAGGCCTAATCAAGTTCGCTGTTGCCTTAAGCCTCTCTGCTCCGAGCATTTTCGTCTCAGTTGCAAATTCATTCAGACTCTTTCCGAACCAGAAGAACTCTTTATGTTCTTTCAGTTCAGTAGACCCCACCATCAGAACCTTTTCCTGTTTCTGGTGGGAGCTGGAGCTTGCCAGAACACCGTAGAGCTTCACATCTCTACCGATGACAGCAACTCCTTCAGTAACCAGCTTGCGCATAATACGCTTCTGGAATTCAATTTGGAGTTCGTTGCCAATTCGAAGATCGTTGCTAAATAGTGCCGGGCTGAAGCTGAACAATTCCTGCACTCCATGCTCAACAACAGTGAGCCGATTGGTCGGCGTCTTTTCGTCATACTGGATACCCAGCACTTCAGAAACGGCTGACTTGTTCAGACGAACGATGCGGCCCATCTTCTGCCGCACTGTCAACTTCATGCCGAAGACCTTGTTTTCCAGATCCTTCAGCATGATGGCATACCGCTGACGGATCGCAGGATCTTCGTCTTTCTGCGGACGATATTCTGCGATGCTGACCGCAAGATCGAGAACGTCCCGCCAAAGCTCTTCTTTAGCGAATGACTTCAGACTGTATCCGGGAGCCTTCTCCCGTTTCTCAGCTTTGGTGCTGAGTCTTCCATCCATCAGCTTCTGCTTCAGGGCGGCGATGATGACGGTGGCCCGCTTCTCAGCAATGCCGGGGAGCGTGGTCAAAGCCGCCATGTTGGCAGAGTAAATGATCTCCGTAAGGTTGTTCTTTCCCAGCGTGAGGATCAGGATGATGATGTTGGCGGGAATCCGAGCCGCCTTCAGGGTTGTGGTGATGATTTCAGACCAAGTCTTTTTCATAATGTACCTCCTGCTGTCTTTTCAGCTGTCTATAATGTTTGCGAACCCGTTTCGTTTTCGCGTACGCCGGGGCTCCCCGGGACTGCATCCCCACAAGCGGAGTCGGGACAGACTCAGGCTTGGGTTAAATCGAGACAACGGTTGTGCGGTTTTAATGCCAAGGTCGCACTTTCTCAAGGTGCTCCGGCGGACCGCCGTAAAAAATAAAAAAAAGGAACGGGATTACTCCCGTTCCCATTTCTTGGATAATTTAAGAATTATCCAAGACGATGCTCCTCCTAAGGGGAGAAGCAATGCCAGAGACTTTATAATAATCTCTAACATGTTTGACCACCTCCTTTTTTTACTTTCTATAGTAATCTGCGTAATAGCGGATTACGTCCGGAAGCAACAACGCCGCCAGAATGACAGCAACTATTACTGTTGCCATATTGGCACCTCCTTTCTTTGGTGTTCGTTAAAAATAAAAAAAGAGCGTAGCTGGATTGCTGCGCTCTTAGAAATCCGGTTATTCTACCTCCCAGATCTCAATTCCATTTTCGGAGAAAACCAATTCGAACTCCTGTCCGAGTTCCCAATTGTTCTTTCCGAATGGGCAGAACCATTGGAAGCCGTCCTCGTCCTCGAGTATGACTTCTGCATTCAAGAAGTCAAACCCGACAACAAAGACAGTCCAAGATTCCGCGACGGCCGTGCTGATCAGTAGCACGATCATCAACAGAATGGCCAAAACCTTCTTCATACTTGAACCTCCTTTCTCAGCGTTCGTTAAAATAAAAAAAAAGACTCAAATGAGTTTTCTCAAATGAGTCTTTTTGCCTATCAGTCAATATACTGATAGATGGGCATATTGTATTTTCCATTGCTTCCGATGCAACGAAAAGCCGCTGCGGCGTCATCCGGGTGGACTTTTTCAGGGGATACCATGAGCTCAACACGTACGGCGTACGCGATTGCGAGCTCAACCTCCCTTCTGGTTGTGTTGTGGAGGTATCGTGCGGCCTCCATAACACGAACCATCTGATATTTCGGATTGTCGTTTTTACGGATTTTGCGCTCCGCGTCTTTACGAAGCTTTTGAAACTCCGTAAAGTTATAATGTTTTGTCATTTTGGTTTCCTCCTTTATTTTTGAAATCACACTCACGTCTGAGCGTTCGTAAAAATAAAAAAAGGAGCCGAAGCTCCTTTTCTTTACTTACGAAACAGTTTTACGAAACAGTTTCTGGACTTCATGGGCGGTATGCAGAGTCATGGTTGCAGGCAGTTCGTTGCGGGTACCGTTTTCGTAAACGAGGACGACTTTGTAGTTGAAACGATCAACCTTCTTGATAATGCAGCTAATGGTCTTCATGATAATACCTCCTTGCGCCGCTCCTTTTTGAGCTGTCGCGCTCTCCCGTTAATTAGAGAGATCGTCAAGCGATCCGGCTAACGGGTTAACCGAGGAACCCCTCCATTTACGCTGGAAAGTTTCCGTAGAAATAAAAAAAGATATATCTGTTCTTTTCCAACTCATCTCATCAACTCATCTCATCAACTCATCTCATCAACTCATCTCATCAACTCATCCCCTCTCGTCCTATGTGTTTTTGTATAGATTTTGCCGTATATCTATCTCGCTACGCTCGTTAAAAAACTGCGCAAAATTAAATCTCCACGCTTTAATGCGTAAATCTCTGTTGGTTATTTCTTAAATATTTTTTAAAAACAAAACATTTTTTACAGAAAAAATAAAACGTACATTCGAGAATCCATGTAAAGGGGAAAGAACCCCAAATATTTTTTTTACCGAACATTTTTCTAAAAATTTAAATTAATGTTCGGAGATTAAGGAGAGATTATTTATGGATAACGAAAGGAAATTACCCAAGCAGGCATTCGATTCTGAGTACATGACGGAGTTTCTCCGGGAAGTAAGATTTCTTACAGAAAAGGGAATTAAATATACGTTTGTTCGTAAAACTCAGGATTACGGTATTTCACAATATAAGTACCGGAAGACACCTGCGTTGTTTGCAGCACTTGTAGAATTCTATGCAACGATTGAAGCTGAACGGAATATAAAGAAGTCTGCAAAGAAAGGCGGAACAGTAGCAACTATGCCGGAGCCGTCGAAAGAAGAATACGTTCTTTCGCACGACGAAATTAAGAAAGCTCAGGAGATATTGGAAAAGGCCGCAAAGCAAATCGAAGCAGCGCAAGAAGAGAAGGACGACACTATCTAATGCCGACAAAGCCTTCAAAACCCAGAAATGCGGCCCCTCCTGTTACAAAAATCTGTTCCAAGTGTAAGCAGACTAAATTTCTTACGGACTATTATTCCAATCGGGATTGGACAGAACAATTAGGAAAAGATGTATGGTGTAAAGACTGCGTGTCTAAATGTGCATCGAAAGACGAGTTAAGGGAGTATTTCTGGGAAAATAACAGAGAATGGAACGAGAAGCTCTGGACCAGTTCCAGAAAGAAAGCTGAACTCGCAGCAAACAAAAATAAGACCTACCAGAAAGCTTTCGACGAAACAAAGAAAGGCATCCTCGACAGACTGACATGTCAGAATGTTATCAAGTCTATGCAGATTAACTATAAGTTTGTAGATCATACAAACGATATTAACGTTCAGACGTATCAGGACGCAAAGGAAGCCGGGCAGGTTTTAGACGAGAAATCTGAGGAAAAAGACCCGAACGTAAAAACATATTCGGAAGAATTCAACGGCTATTTTAAGCCGGATGAACTTAAATACTTGGAAGAGTATTACCATCAACTGGAGAACGATTTCGAATTAAGCGATGTCAACCTGAGAGACACGGCCAAGAAATTAGCAAAAGCATCTTTACAGGCAGACAGAGTACAAGACAGGTATATGGCGGGTCAGGCAACCCTACAGGACGTTAAAGACGCTGTTACTTTATTCGATTTACTTTCGAAGTCCGGCAACTTTTCTGCTTCAAAGCGGAAACCTGGAGATAAGGGCGGCCTCAGCAGTTGGTCTGAAACTTCGTTCTTTTTGGAGTCAAACGGTTATACAATGACTCGTAAAATAGAATGGCCGAAAGACGACGTAGACAAAACAATAGAAGAGTTCCGATATATTGTTGAAGCTCTCGACCTGAACGGAGCGTGATCGTATGATAGCCCGCCCAGGTGTTGTTACAAGATGGGATCTTATGGAAGAACAAGTCATGTTCTACAGATCTCATCTTGATGTGTTTGTGGAAGATGCGTTTCAACCTATCAAGCTTACAAGAACGCAACACGTTATGCTTAGGCAAATGGGTAACTGTGTTGACTCAAAAGACACATGTTCCCGTGGATACGGTAAGACATGGCTCGCTTCGCTCGGCGGATTCGGACTATGCTGTCTGTATCCAGGCACGACGGTGTTGATTGTTTCTGCTACGGCTAGACAGGCTACGTTGGCCTTAGGCAAATTAAAACTATTAGCAGAACAGAATCCAAATATCGCAAACGAAATATCCGCCGCTAATTCAAAATCGTTAGTCCAAGTATCTAAGGATAGTTCTAGCTGTACGTTAAAGAATGGCAGCAAATTGATCTCAGCTTCTATCGACAGCGCGAGAGGTATTCGCGCAAAGATCATAATAATCGACGAGGCGCTTGATGTAGATCAGGATACTTTGGAGGCGGTTGTTTCTCCTATTCGTAACACGACAAGAGAAGTTTGTTTCAACTATGGATTCAAAGATTTCGCTTCAAAGACTATTACCATTACTTCAGCCTGCGAAAAGAGCAATCAGTATTACACAAACTTTATGAAAGACCTGACTCGTATGGCAAAGGGAGACAAGTCTGTATTCTGCTGTGCTTTGGATTATCGGTCTGCGGCTGCGAATGGAATCACAGACATGGATTTCTTCATGAAGGAAAAAGAACGTATGCCTGAAGCCACGTTCGATATGGAGTATGGTTCTAAATTTGTAGGAGCTAATTCCAACTCGGCTTTACCTTTTGCTTTAACAACTCCTTGCAGGACGTTGGATAAGATTGAAATGGAACAGCCGAAGAATTCCAAATCCAAGTATGTTATCTGTCTGGATATCGCTACTTCTACGGCAAAAGGTTCCGATAACAGCATATTAAGCGTAGTTAAGTATACGGAATGTAAAGACGGGACTTACGCCAGAAAGTTAGTTAATATGCGGAGCTATAACGGTAAACCATTAGACTACCTCGCAGACGAAGTCAGAAGATATTATCATATTAAGTTCCCTAACGCAGAGAAGATTATCTATGACGCACGGGGTGTCGGAGACAGTTTTGATAGATTCTTCGACCGAGAATGGTTGGATCCGGCTTCAGGAAAAGAGTTTCCTCCTTTGGTGGTGGACGACGAACCTAACATGAACCCTGACGCCAAACAAGTGCTACATCCTTTCAGGGCAGTCAACACATTAAACCAAAGAATCTATACAAACCTTAGAGTGGCTTTGGAAAAAAGAATGCTGGAACTGCCTATTCAGGAAAGAACGATGCGTGCAAGGCAACAGGAGATCGAAAACGAAGAACAGAGAATGTCCAGAGAAGAACTTGCCATCTTCTTGGAAACAGATGCTCTTCAGTTTGAAATGGGGAACATTGTTGAGAAGACATCTTCTTCCGGCAACAAAACATACGACGTTCCACATTCAGGACAGCATAAGGACAGATATTCAAGTTTAGCAATGGCAAACGATTACATAAGCGAACTTGAAAAAGAAAACGTCAAACGTTTCCATCGTGGCACTCCCGCAATTGGAGTAGTTTCAAGATTTTAAAGAAAGGGGCGATGCGCCTTGGGTATGTTCGATAGATTCCGGGCCACCGCCCGATTTTGGGCTGCCTATAAACCTAATGTTGTTTCACAGGAACCAATAGATAATACTCGAAGAAACGAGTTTATCGGAGCAACAAAAGACGACGCAGATGTATTTCAGAGTTATACAAACTCCAATATTACATTCAGCGGCGATCTTTCCGGTTACGATTACGATTCCATTCTCAGGGATAAACAAGGTAATATCATCAGTTTATATCAGCTTGCAGACTACTACACAGATGCAGATCCGATTGTAAAAGGCATTGTGCATCATGTATTTGTTCCTTTTTCAACCTGTTCCGATTGGCTGTTAACAGGAAACAACGAAAAAACAATCAAACTATACGAAGAACAATATAAACGGATGCGACTGAGAGAAAAAATTAACGGGATTATGCTGGAATATTGGAAATATTCTAACGTTGTCTGTTATCTTTTAAACGGACAGTTAATTACTCTGCCTATTCACAAATGCAGAATCGGCAATATGATGCTGAATGGTATGCCTATTGTAGACTTTGATTGTTTATCTATCCAGAACGAATGGAGAGAAAAGGGATACTCTATTTACGAAGGATGGATTAAAGATAATAGTTTAGATCAATACTTCAAAGGTTATCCTGAAGAAGTAAAGACTGCTATCAACAAAGGACAACAATATGTCCAACTTAATCCAGAAAATACTTACGTTATGCAAGGGAACAAAGAAAGCTGGAATAGATATGCAATTCCTTTTATTGCTTCTGCGTTAGAACCATTATCCAGAAAAGAGTTAATCGGAACTTACGAAAAAGCAATTTTAAATCTGGCGGCTCACGGTTTTGCTCATGCACAATACGGCGACCCGACCAAAGGATACGATATGCTGCCTGACAATAATCAGCTTCGGCAGGTATCAAATATCTTTAAGAAGGGTATGACCGGATTCCCGCTTGTTGTTACGAACCATTTAGCAAACTCTAAGTTTGTTCAGGCCGATACAGCAGATTTGTTCCAATGGGATAAGTACCGTGATGTAAATAACGATATTCTTTCTGCAGGCGGTGTATCAGGTATTGTCGTAAGCGGCATATCCGAAGACGGTTCTACGTTTGCGTCTGCTCAAATTTCAATGCAGACAGCCGAAGCAAGGATCAACGATGCAAGAGAAAAGTTCTGTGAGTTGATGAATCGGATAAACGAACGCCTTACAGAGATAATTCCCGGTACGTACAATCTGAAAGAAATCCCTGAATTTAAATTTATGCCTCTGTCTATGGAGGGCAAAAAAGCTCTTCGTGAAGCATGTAAAGAACTCTGGTCTCGCGGTGTTGTTTCAACTAAGACTTACTTAGATGCTTACGGATATTCAATCGACAAAGAAGTCGAACAACGAAAAGAAGAATCTGAAGAAATAGATTCCGTACTTGTTTCAAGGGAAGGAAATGTCGCACAGCCGTCCGAAGGAGCGGGCAGACCGGAAAAAGACAGTAATGAACGCACGTCCGACCCGGACAGCGCAGACAGGGCAAAAAATCCTAAGCCGTCAAATCCTGAAGGTTCAAGACCGGAAGATTCCGGCTAACATATACGGACGTAAAGTATGGAACGCCCGTTATAAACAAATCCATATCTTTTTTATGTTAAAAGGTTTATCTGAAAACCTGAGTTGCCGTCACTCAAAGTACGGATATCGAAAGCCGGGGCTTCGGCCCCGGTGTTTCCTTTGCCCTTGAGCTCGGCTGGATGAGCAGCGGACTGTTAATCCGAAGGCCGTGGGTTCAAACCCCACAGGGGCAGCCACGAGCACTTGGCCGTAAACGAGCTCGTAAAATATCGTTAAACAGTTTTTGCAAGAGGCGCGCTTTTATCTTGCGTTAACTGACAGCCGACGATATCTACACTTTACAGTGTTGATATAGATTCGCTTCAATTGGCCTTGACTCCCAGCATTGACAATTGAAAGCAAAGAAGGAGAACTTTATGAGTAAGGCCAAATTTATCAGCTTTGCTTCTGTCATCTCCGAAATGAAACAGTCCGATATGTTCATGTCTGTAAAGATGCGAATACTTGAGACTCCTAAAGCGAATCTTAATGGAGTTAGAGTTACTGAAGCTTTTATCGACGAAGTCGTCGGTAACGAAGAACGGTATGTCGGACTGCCGCTGTACGCAGATGTTAAGTCTTTACTTAGCGGAAAGTACGGTAATCTCGGTCACATGTACAATGCTAAGACCGGAGAATTCTATTCGACGCAGATTGGATCTTTCTATCAATTCGAAAAAGAAACGTTTAAAGGCGGGGCTTATCTTGTAGGTTATGCCAGGATTCCGAAGCGTAACAAAAAATTAAGTCAAGCAATTGCGACTCTTTTTGCAGACGGCTCTCTTAAATTTTCTTTTGAAATTGCCTGTTCTGATTACGAAGAAGATGAAGAAGGAATCCTTATTATCGATGCGTCCGAAAACAATTACCTGGAAGGCACGGCCATTGTGACCTTCCCTGCTTGTGAAGATGCTGTTGCGCTTGAATTTGTCGCACAGCGCGAAGCAGGAAACACCGAAAGGGGTGAGATGGAAATGGCGGAAGTTGAAAAGCTTGAAAACAAGCAAGAGCTTATGGCTGAAGAAAACACTGAAGCCACCCAGCCTGAACAGGCTGCAACTCAGCCCGAAGCGGTAGCCGAACAGGAAACCGAGACGGCTGAAACAAAGGTCCAAGAAACAGCTGAAAAAACTGTTGAGAACACAGAAGAAACTGTAAAAGCTGAAGAAGAAAAGACCGAAGATGCTTCCTGTAAAAAGGAAGAAAAAAAGGCTGAAGAAGCCGAAAAAGAAACTGCGGCAGTGTACGTAGACACTACAACTTCTGTTACTGAAACAACATATGCATACGATTCCGAAACTGGAAAGTCTGCGTTTCAAAGAGTTGAAGTAACTGAAGGCGCAAGCGACACGATCGAAGGCACTCTCGTAGAGACCGAAGAAGGTTTACGTGTCGCTGAGGCTGACGGTGATCCGGAACCTACTGCGAATGATCCTGTACCCACGGATAACTCCGGCGAGTCCGGTGATGGAGATCCCGAACCCGCTGCCGATGAAACCGTGCCTCGCGTTGAAAACGACGACGAGAAGAAAAAGACCGCTGAACAGTTGATTGCTGAATTAACAGAGACCGTAAAGGCTCTGGCTGAAGAGGTTAAATCTCTGAAGGAACAGCGTGTTACGGCTTCTGCGGAAAAACTTAATGTTGCAGCAGAAGCGATTAACCCGTTTGTTGATTCGATGACGGCTAAAGCTGATTACTACGATCTGCTTCAACCCGCAGAAAAGAAGAACGGACGGGATCTGCTTAGTCGATAAGCAGAAATCTATCGAAAGGAAATGATTTACTATGGCTGGCTATATGACAAAGCTTCAAGGCTATGTGTATGAAGGCGAACTGGTAAACGGCGCAGCCGCTCCTGTTGCTAACGGCACTATTATGGTGCAGGATGGCGACTCTCTGGTGCTGCCTGCTGCCGATACTACTACCAAGTTTGTCTGTAAGGAAATCACCGATATCTATGGTGAACTTGGCTATCGTTTTGTTGTTGATAAGCTGAACAAGCGGTACTATTTCGTTGAGAATGGTATGGACGACTTTAACGATGGCGGAGAATACGACAATCGTGAATATGTCACGAAGGTTGGGGACCTGCTTCGCGCTCATCCCCTGCTGGTTGGCGAAGAGTTTATTGTGAGCGGCGCTGCGAGTGCGTACACTGTGGGAACTTCCTACGGCGTTCTGGCTACCGGCGCTATCGGTTAATCGGAGGTGAACGGACATGACTGATATTAAGATTGAACGCGGCACAAAGCTGATCAAGGTTCTGGCCGCTCAAAATCAGAATGAACGCATCGACTCCGATCAGATCGAAAAGGCGAACAGCCTGATCTCTGAACTGCTGGAAGACCTGAATCCTCAGACCTGCCATCAGATCGGTCAGATCGTTGCGTTTACAGTTGAAGAGCTGCAGAATAAGGCTCTGGATTTCCTCGGCGCGATTGCCGACGAAAAGAATATCAACTACGGCGAAAAGGCGGCTTTCAAGGTTCGCACCGACGGCATCCATGCTTATGTTCAGGCTAAGGGTGCCACCACTGCCCGTAGCTACATTACAGATCACCAGCTGCTGGTCGGGACGAAGGAAATCTCCGCTCGTCCTGCTATCAACATCGTTGATCTGAAGGCTGGCCGCTTCAATATGGCCGACCTGATTCGTGAAGCGAATGCCAAGATTCTGGAAAAGAAGCTGGAGATCGTGGAGAACGTTCTGCAGGCTGGCTTCCAGAATGTGAATGCAACTCCTTGGTACGCCAAGAGCACCGGCGGCTTCAATCCTGCTCTGCTGGAGGCTCAGGTGCTGCATTTCCGTCGGCTGGGTCCTGTGACACTGCTGGGCGATATTGCGGCTGTGGGTCAGCTGGATGCTTCTGCTGGCATGACTATCAACACTACGCCTACTTGGGCATACTCCGGCTCCATGATCGATGAGCATAATGGCAATGGCTTCCTCGGCAAGTGGAAGGGCGCTGATGTTGTAGGTATGAACAATGCTTACAAGGCTGATGGCGTGACTCCTGTGCTGAATCCTGACTGGATCTACATCGTTCCTGGCGGACAGTCTGCTGAAATGCGGAACCTGAAGATCGTCAATGAAGGCGGTATCAACTCTATGGCTTCTCAGAACATCGATGATCGCGTTACCGAAGTGCTGCTTTACACTTGGTTTGGCGCGGCCTTCGTTGTTGGCAAGAATCCTACAGCTGGCGCTCACGAGATTGCGTAAACTAAAACGGGTAAAAATAAAGGGGAGAGGCTTTGGCCTCTCCCCGCTTTTTAATTTCGAAAGGATTGAAGGAACATGGATGGATCAAAAGTATTCAGGGTATTCAACCGTTGTGGTTATGACATCGGTGTAACACTGACAAGCGGTGTTAAGCCCATTATTCGGGCAGGTAGTTTTCTGCCTATGACAGTTAACGACATTCTGTATCTGGAAACAATCGCTCGCGGAAAGAAGAAGCCATTCTCTTCCAAAGAATTGGTTGCCGTAAGCGATGACGGCAAGGATCTGACGCTGGAGGATCTTGGCGGTTATACAGATACATATTCTGAAAAACATTTCAGTAAAGACGAGATCAGCGCAAACTTGAAAAAATCAGCTAAACAGATCGAAGTTTGGCTTGAGAAGATTGAAGACGTGATTGAACTTAATTCTATTTTGGACGTTGCAAAGAGCATGGATCTTCCAACTAGCAAGATGAAGGTAATCATGGCAAGACTTCCCGAAGCAGATGTGTTTAGCGAGTAAATAATTGGAGGCAGCCAGTATGTTAAACATATCAAAATTAGCCGAATGGCTGAAAGAAAAGACGGAGTGGCAGGAAACTCCAGTTCCATTAACCGACAAGAATTATATTAATATGGTTATAGATGGAATCGAAAGGCTCTTCGTCGATACTGGCCGCTCAGAACAATACGACGAAGAAAAGTATGTAACAGTAACAGAAGAAGAACCTGAAGGCATTGAAGAACCCGAAAGCTCTTTCGAAGAAAGTGAAACTATTACATATTACGGTTACGACGCGGTGTTTCCGTTAGACGAAAGAAGATATATTCAAATCTGCGCAGAAATAAATTTTTTTTCTAAAGTGCAAAGCGATGTGAATAATGCCTTCGGTTACTCTACTGATGCAATAACGGTAACAAATGCAGATAAACCGTATACTAATCTTAAAGACACAATTGACAAACTCGACAACGAGCGAAGAATCATTTACTACAAGATGGTTCGATATACTCTTGGCGTATCGTAAAGGATTTGAAGGCAAATGAGTGACTTTATCGTGAAAGTAGAATATAAAAACAAGAATCTCGAGACAGTTGTCGAGAAAGAATATGATTTCATTTCCTATACTGAGATGCTTAATCTTGAATTAATGCGTCTGATTATGGAAATCGAAGATGCATTCTATGTATTTTCCGGGAACAAACAGAAAGAAGAATGGGATCCGGAAATGATGGAACGCTTTAAAAAGATTCGACATAAAATGCTGGATCAGGCAAACGCAATTAAACGGCTGCCACAAAATCTTACATACAAGGGAATCAAAGCAGATCAAATATCTATCTCTGATTTTATTAACCAAACTATGAAATAAAAGGAGTGACGGCTAATGTCTATTCCATATGTACCGCAAGGTACCTCCAAGCGGTTTAGGGTTCCAAGAACATTAGCCGCAGACTTCGATGCTTTCCTGGATAGGGATATCCCTAATACAAACATGGATTTTGAACTTATCCATAATTGGTACAACAGGAACAAAGAAGGTTATGAACCAGTTTATATCCGTGGAGAAATCTATCCAGACAGTACAAAAAGCCGATATGAAAATACAGACAATAATATGAATATACGTTGCTCCCTTACAAGCGGAATCAGAAAGGGAGACATGGTTGTCGAACCAGATTCAACAATTTTTATTCTAGACTGGGACGGTCATAAAGAGTCGAACGACATTCCATCCAGAGCTGTGCGCTGTAATTTATATCTGAACATAAAAAGATTTAAAGCGGCTGAAGTCGACGAAGAAGGCTACGTAATTAATGAAGATGGGTATGTAGTAAGCGGAGAAAAGTACGATTATGGAAACGAAGGACAATTTCAAACAATTGTCGAGCCAATCCCGTGCAACGCATACAGATACGATGGAAGACCGGAATACGTCACAGTATCCGGAACGCCAGGTGGAGTCGTTAACGCTTTAACGCTTTTAACTGTTCAATTTAACGAGCAAACAAAAAATATTCATGTCGATGATATATTTGAATGGGGCGACGAAACATATGAAATCGTTGATATTAACAGGGTTGGCGTAGACATAACAGGCACATTCGGCACACTAAAAATCCAAGCTAAAAAACAGCCAGGTGGTTTGCATGGATATTAAAATTAATAATCTTGCTGAAATCCTTGGAGATCAAGGATTCGACATGCAATCCGAATGTCGAAGATATTTTGAGTATGAGATTATGGCCGAAGCTTCTGCGGCTCAATCTGAAACACAGCAAAATAAATTAAGCGATCTTGCAAGACAAGCAAGAGCAGAGGTAACGATATCTGACAACAATATCTCAGCTCGTTTATATTATTTATCTATCCCGGACGGAGTAGATTCTTACGCTGAATTTATTCTTTCCAATGCTTATTCTGTTATTAAATCACGAATAAACGATATGGTTCAAGACAGATTAGCGACGGCTGATGTAAAAAATCGGCTGGCAGAATCGTGTAAGGAACCAATTATTCAAAAAATACAAGAACAATTAGGAGGTGTTTTAAAATGATTGGCTGGACTTATGCATGGAATAAAATAATCCGGCAGATCATTTGGCCTGATCTCGACTTAAAGCGGCTAATGAAAATACCTCCAAAGACAGGCATCTTGCAATTTGTCGATAGATATTTTATTCGTGCCGGATATACAAACAAACTCTTAACAGATGAAGTTTGCAGAATCATATATTCTGATATTACGGGACATGATACCGAAGTGCCAAATGTCAAAAAAAATATACTAACATTTGATATTTATTTAAAGCAAGAAGAAATGCGCAACATCGGAGACGATCGTTTAGTTTCACGGATGGATCTGATTGTTGAACGTATTTATAAACTTTTAACACAGCAAAGATATCTTGCAGGAACGGGATATCGTTTCTGGCTTGCGCCGGGAAATGATGACCCCGGAACCAGAACAAACGGCTACGAGAGAAGGAGTATTTCCTTTTACTATATGAAGCCGTACTAATTAGCCTGCATGGGCTGATAATACACTCCGGCGGCTGGGTTAACGTCGCAAAGGTTATTTAAAGGCCTCTACATTGCTATATCTAAGCCAACATATGAAGTTTCTGGGAGGACAGATTATTGAGGCCGAGGTATAAATAAATTATAAGAGAGGTCATGTACTATGGCGACCTATAATGCTGCGCTTAAAGGCTATGTTGCCGATGTCCCGAAGGTTATTTTCCGTCGGTGCGATGGCCATGCCTATGCGTTTGATGAGCTGACTGCTGCAACTGTTAGTGCGAACATCGAGACTCTGGATGTTAATGCCGGTTGGTCTCTGTTCCCTGTGGCTGTTCTGCCCGGCAGTTCCACCTTTACTATGAACTTTACCTGTAAACAAAACTGCAGGGCATATCAGTAATGATATGTACAAATCCCAGCTTAAACGGAGAAACCCCTACAAGGGCAACTCACCGTACTAAATTGTTGTTGTTATGAAAGAGAGAATGAAAATGAGTAGAGATTATTGTGTGTATATCCATCGAAACAAAGTAAACAATAAACGATATATAGGATTGACAAGTCAAAAGCCAAATGAAAGATGGCATAATGGAACAAACTACAGCCACAATAAGTATTTTTCTAACGCCGTAAAGAAATACGGATGGAGTGAATTTGAACATATAATTTACGCTTCCGGATTAACGGCAGAAGAAGCTTCTGATTTAGAAAAGCAATTAATTTCAGAGTTTAAAACAACTGATATGGGATATGGATATAATCTAGATTCAGGCGGATCTCGAACACGACATTCAGAAGAAACAAAAAATAAAATTAAAAACGCTTTAACTGGAATAAAAAGATCAGAAGAAACAAAAGAAAAGATACGAAAAGCTTCTACTGGAAATACAAATTGTTTAGGTAAGAAACAATCTGAAGAATCAAAACAAAAAAATCGAATCGCTCATATAGGTAAAACTCATGTTTTATCTGAAGAATCAAAAATTAAGATTGCAATGAACAATAAAAACAGAAAAGAAGTCGTTTGTGTTGAAACAGGTGCTGTTTATCCATCAATTGGAATGGCGGCAAAAATGTCAAATACTTCTCAAGGTTCGATATCGAGTGTTTTAACGGGTAGAAGCAAAACGGCTGGCGGATATCATTGGATATATAAACAACAACATAAAAGTCTAACGACTATCCCATAAGGGAGTAGAACCAAGTGGTTCGAAATGGCTGGCCCCTATTTTATAGGGTGAAGATATAGTCTGAACTCTATGGCAACATAGAGCAGTCACGTAAGTGACGGGTATGAAGTAACGAATCATACTGAACATCATGGGTAAGTTCGATGCCGACCTGTTTGCAATGGCGAACAAGACTGAGTATGCGGCTAATGCTAACTATGCTCTGCCTACTGCTGAGCGGCATGAACCCGATCAGAACCACCAGATTAATCTGCTGCAGACTCCTATCGAGGGTTCTGTGTACATCGCGAATCTGGAACCCATTACCACACAGTCCGGTACTGTGACCGCTGGTCATTATCTGATCAACGGCAAGACGATCACCTTCTCTGCTGACGATGACATTGATTTTGTGGATGTTGTGTACAACTACACGAAGGAAGTCTCTGAAGCCATCATCACCAACAAGGAATCTGCTATCGGCGAATGTACAGCCATCTGGCCCGTGTACGGCTCTGGCGACGACTGCACCGAAAGCTCCATTGTTGGTTACTACATCGTGAAGGTGTTCCGCGCTCGTATTACGAGCATTCCGGGTATGGACACGTCCTATAAGAGTGCTAAACGTATGTGGCACCCTGCACAGCAATGTGCTTGAAAAATCTTCCTTAAACGGGGAAACTCTTTCTCTGATTCTGCCATTCGAAAAGTGACGTAAAGGGGAGAGACAACCTACCGTGCTAAAATGAACAACATCTCCTACAAATAAATAGGAGGATAATACTTTGTATACTGTTTATATGCATACCAGTAAAACAACTGGAAAGAAATATATTGGAATCACATGTCAAGACCCATGGACAAAAAGATTTAATGGCGACGGAAGTGGATATAGAAATTGTGTACATTTCTGGCACGCAATTAAAAAATATGGATGGAATGATTTCATTCACGAAATCATTACGACATGTGAAACAGAAAAGGAAGCAATGGAACTTGAAAGAAGATACATAAAAGAATATCAGACAAACAATGATAAATATGGATACAACATAAAAGAAGGTGGAGAACATCAGGAATATCCACCTGAAATTAGAAAAAGAATTAGCGATGCATTAAAAGGTAAACCTAACGGAATGACAGGCAAACACCATTCAGAAGAATCAAAACGTAAAATAAGTGAATCCCAAAGAGGAAGGAAAATGCCGAAAGATAGATATGACGCTATGTGCAAACGTATGCGTGAATACTCTATAAAGCATCCTCCTGTACACGCATTTACTGAAGAAGATTATAAAAACGCAAGAGAAGCATCGAAAATTCATATCCGTATAGTTGAAACAGGTCAAGAATTTAATTCTATGACGGAATGTGCTGATTATCTTGGTGTGCTAATCTCTAATCTTTCAAGAGCAATTCGTTTCAATAAAAAATACAAAGGTTATCATTATGAGAAAGTTTGTTCATAAAAGCCTAACGATCAGTCGAAAGACGTAGGATCAAGCGATCCGAAATGGGAAGCCCCTAAAAATAGGGTGAAGATATGATCTGAACTTCTACGGTGACGTAGAGCAGCCGAAAGGCGGACGTGGATTAGCGACCCACGTTGAACATTTATTGGCAACGTTCTCTTTTGAGCTGCAGGCTCTGGATGCTAAGCGGAATGACGAAGGTGCTTACAGCACTGCTTACTACAAGAAGTAAGCGCAGATTGCTAACGATTAAGGATTTCATATAAAGGTTTCAGTTAGTTAATCTCCGAGGGGATACTGCAAACCTTGCAGTATCCCCTTTTTATTTGAAGGAAAGAAGGAATAACAATGCCAAAAACAACTCCTCTGCCGACGCCGACAAAAGAAATTCCGCCGCCGCCAGTAGAGCAAACAACAAAAAAACCTACAGGATTTACAATTAAATACGAAGATCCAAAAGAACCTGAAATTCCGGAAGAAACAAAGGTAAAGGAAGAGATGCCAGAAGCTTCTTCCGAAAATAAGGAAATGCCGTCAGATTTTAAAGAAGAAAACTGTGTAGAAATCGACGGTCAAAAAATCGAAATCAAGCCCACGAAGCTGAAGTATTTCCGGAATAAGAGTGCTTCAGGTTACGGGATTATCAAGGTTGTTCCAATTCACGAGCTGTTTAATTATAAAAAAGGCGTACTGGATCCAGATCGTGACGCGGATCAACTGGTATATGATTTTCTTGTTGCGGCTTTCAACGATTCCAATTTTGTTCGGAATAATTACAACGAAATGGACGCCGAGATGTTCGATCGAATTATCAAAATATTCGGTCGAATCAATCATATAGACGAGAAAGAAGAAGCAGCAAGAAAAAACAGGGAAGCCCAGGAGCAAGCGAAGCGCTAAGTTTAGACGAAGCAGTTGCGGCTGTAGCTGCCCACCTGGGCGAAGTAGACGAGGAAAAAATCAACAATATGTCTTACGTTTTCTTTCAAGATGTCCTTGCAGCGATTGGTAAGAAAATTAATTTCGAGTCCATATCAAACCTGTTCGGCAGAACCGTTTTCGACAAGAAGGGCGGAGAAGCAATCAACAAGATGATTCAACAGGCAAATCCGCTTATCAAAGCAAGTACGACAAACAGTGCTGCCACATTCCTCAGTATGCCAGGAGCAATGGCTGTTATCGAATCTGGCGAACATCAGAAAGAACAGGCAACAAAAGCACTTGGCGATATGAGCTGGTTCGAAGAATATTTAAAGTAAAGGAGAAATTAACATGAGTAATTATGAACTGTATGAAAGAGTTTTATCCGCTATTAACGAAGACGAGGGAACGTTTAACGCTGCAGCTCGAAACTGGATTGAAGGATCTGAAGATGCTCCATTTGAAGACAATGAAGCAAAAGAACTTTTCAGCATGGCTAAGATTGCCTGTGCTGCTTGGCGAAATAAAGCAATTAACGGTCGTGTTTCAAAGCTCCGCATGATTGAATATGTACGCAAGATTGTTGAAAAGAAACTTCCAAATCCATATTCTGTTAAAACAAAGGAACATGGAATTAATCCGGAAAAGGTTAAATTAACAGACGAACCGGAAGCAATTCAGGGGTCTACGGTTAAAGAGCACGTTCATGTATTAGGCGTCGTTCCGGAAGATAGCCCGAAAGAAGAAAAGCCGAAGTTTTTCAACAAACGTAAGAGCCGGTGAGTTTCATGACCGTAAGAGAACTGATTGAAACATTGGAAGAATTGCCATTGGATCTTCCGGTTGTTGAAAACGGATACGAGATTACAGAGATTGTAGTTCGAGACGAAATTTATTTGACGGCCGACAACGGTTATAGAGACGGTCAAATTGTAAAGGTTTATTAAAGGAAGTGACTATATGTTCTATTCAAAATTTATTTTCGAAGCTATGCAAAAAACAATACATCAGTTAGATAACGAAACGTGGTATGTTGAACCGGAGTGGAAAGATATTATTTGCCGGGACATCGAAAGTAATCTTGACAGTTTGGAAGATAGTTATCTTACAGACTGGTGGGATGTAGAAAATATTTTGCGGCTCGAAGCAGAAAAACGAAACGCAACCGACAGTAAAAAGAAGGAAGTTATAAATTGGGTATACGACCTAATAACTACCACGGTTGATCCAGCTATGCTGGAAGAGGAAAACGATTACATTAAAAATGTTATCGAGTTTATGAAGGTTAATCATGAGGTTCAAAAGGGAAACACTCTTGCGTAAAAGCTAAATTAGCGATCAAGGGGAGAGATTAACAATCTCTCCCCTTTTTTTTTATATTCTGTATAACCCCATTGTATTTTTCCACATTCTTTACAAACGAACGCATTGTTAAGAAATGCAAGGTGATTATAATCGTAGAATCTATCGTGGCATTCATACCCGATAATATGTCCGCAATCTGAGCATATGTAAAAATGATCGTTTGCATACTTCGGATTGTTGTTGCGGCTATTGCATTTCGGACAGAATACTGTCATTATATCACCTCTATAAGTTATTGTTGGTGTTATTATAGTTTGTAAGTCAAATTTTATCTTTTATAGCTTTCAAGTTTTCTCCTTAGTTCATCCTGTGTTTTTTGAAGATTTTTCATCATATCTGAAAACATGTCTTCAAATTCTTTTCTTGATTTTTTGTATTCTGTGTATCCCCATTGAGGTTGTCCACATATTTTACATTCATAAACGTCATTCCTTAATCCAAATCTATCTTCTGCGAGAAGCTGGCCGCATCTGTTACAGATACAACCAATTACTTTTCCGCATATGCCGCCATCTTCCCCGTTTGGTTTATATGCGCAAACATAGCAACCATCTTTTTCGTATTCTTTGATATAAATAGAATTACCGCAGGTGGGGCAAACTGGAATTTCCATAATGTTAACCTCCTGTTTTTTATACATGTTACCAATAATATAAGCAAATGTCAAATATATAAGAAAGGATGTGTAAATTTATGGCAATTGAAATTGAAATTAATCCTAAACTTAATCCAATTGATGCTGGAGAATTAAATTCATGTAAAACACAACTTGAATCATTAGATGAATCATTTTCTTTAGCAAACATAGATAAAAAATCGTTTTTACCGGAAGATGCTCCTGCTATGATGTCTTCTTTTGTTGATTCCATGCTTTCTACAATAAAACAGCAGCGGGATGCACTTGTTTCAACAATGAAAGATTTGGGCTTAGGCAGTTCGATTAGTTCTGATATGATTTCAGGATTAAAGCAGGGTATTGCGTTTTTATCTTCAAGCGTTGAAACTTTATTTTCTACTTCTGGTAACTTTGGGAAAATGTTTACATCAATCCCAAAGTCTATGACAAAAGGGTTTGAATCTGAATTTGCAGATATTTCGAGGGCAGCTTCCGATGTTATTACAAGAACTTATAGGTCTATGGGGCCACAAACAAATAGCGCTTACGAATCAATACTAAAATCTCACGCACCTTTTAAAAAAGGTATGGACGCAATTGCAGGACAATTTGGATTTTCCGACGACCAGGTATCTGAATTACTTCAAGGTGTTATCAATATGGTAACGCCTTCTTTTGCAAGAGAAGATTTTTATCAATCGGCAATTGATAAATCAAAAGGAACAATAAAAAGACTTTCTATTCTTCCTGAGTATTCCACGTATAAAGAAAGAATGCCAGAAAAGTATCGCAATTTTCCAGATGTGCCTACTTCAGTTCCTTATTCTGTTGGATCGAGACGTAAGGCGTATGCTGGAAATATGTCTGAAGAAGATTATGATATCTTAAAAAATGCAGCAGGCAAATATCCTGCATTAGAAAACGCTCTGTTAATGGCTGGCGTTGCTCGAAGAGGAACAATTGACAATAAAGCTGGTCAACTTATAATGCCAAAAACACCTATAAAAGAAAGTGAGTATGCGACAGCGTTAGGGTTTTTGGACAGAGACATTCTTCGGCCTGCTCTAGAAGGGGCACCGATGCATCGACATTCGTTATTGAATTCTGACGACCATGAACAAATTGCAATGGCGGGAAAAACATCAAGAACAGTAACAGAAGTATATGGCGCATTAAGAGATCTTGAAAAAATTCCAATTTATCAGCCTTTGTACGTTGATAAACCAAGAAAATATGGCAGGTCAATAGATAATTCAGTAGCTGTAGATTCGCCTGTATCTGTTCGTCCAGATTATTTCCAAATCATGTCTTTAACATTAGATGACTTGAAAAATGGCGTAATCCTTGACGATAAAGCAGGACGTGAATTTGCATATAACGATAGAGCAGCAGGCAAATCTGTTAACCGAATGATTTCTTCTTCGATATATACAAATTTATTAGGTATGTCTGGGCATAACTCATTTGGTTCTGATTCAGGTCCACGTAAAATGCTTCAACTTGATTTAACAGATCGTTTATTTGAAAAAAATCAAAACGGCGATCTTGTTTTCGAGAACGGAAGAGTAAAACCAAATGCTGAAACTATGGCTTTTGTCACAGAGTTGTTCAGTGAGAAAAACAGCAAAACGATTCAAACGCCAGGTGGAAACACATTCTCATATCCGACAATAAATCATGGTGAACATGGAACATATGTTCCAACCGGAATTCATAAAAACGGAATAATAGATTTAGCGGAAGAATCCGCCTATATCGAAAAAGCAAGTCAATTTATTGATAAATATGGCGTTGATATTTTTAAGAATCTTGTTAGTGATGATGAAGAATTTATTACAGTAAAAGACTTAAATAAACCAATTGACGCAAGAAATCGTTTACATACTCCAGCTGTCCCATTTAGTTCTTTGGGCGGCAAAATGCCAGCGAAGAATGATACCGCATTTGTCGATTTTAATTCAATCACCGGATTTGACGGTGGAATGATGGTTATGCCGGGTTATCTTCCAGCTAAAGCAATGACCGTTCGTTCTGCAGGATTTAAAGGTTCTGCCATGCAGGTGGATTTTCAAAAAATGATTCGAGATGTATATGGCGACATTGATGAATTTATGGTTCCTGCATGGAACGCACCAAAAGAAATGAAGGAGCTGTATAACAAAAAAGGGATTGAAGCAGTAAGAAACGCTTATAAAAGCAATGGATTAAAAACATTTGATGAGGATTTTGTTGATTTGTTGAAATATCAAGCTGCTATTGATGTTTCAATGAATAAAACTCCTTTTTATAAAAACTTAGGACATTCTGCAATTCAAGATAGATTTTTTGATGTTTTGGATATGGTTGGCGGAATGTATGGAGTAGAAACAGATAAAGGGTTTTTAAGTAAAACTGATTCTATTTCAAGACAAGTGACGCAAAACTTAGATTTGACGCCGGAAGAAATCGAAAGCAATAACAAAAAATGGAATGAATACATCCAAACACTTAGAACAAATCCGGCCAAAACAATAGATATGTTGTTCTCAAACCCGGACGATCCGCTCGCTCAAAGAGTTCAAAAAGATAAAAGTTTGTTTTTTTCAGATCCGGAAGCTAGAAAGCGAGTAGATGATGCAATTTTAAAAGCTATGGACGATAGACGTAATCAACGTTTATATTCAAAAGGCGACGCTATAAATGCGTTAGCATTAAACAATCCTTTTGAATTAATTTCTGCGATTGCGGGCAAGCAAAAAGTAAAATTACGACCTAAAAATACACATCTTGCTAACGCGTTGAGTTTGAAAGGAAAAGGCGACGCAGATGCAGTCGCTTTAGCTTCATGGGCAGATACACTTGAACTTGGCGGATGGAGATATCCTAATAATCTCGGAGAACAGTTTGAATTACTTAATTCAAAAGAGTATATTGATGCGCTTGATAAATATCAAATGAGCCGAGATGCAATGATAGTCAACATGAATACGATAAAAAAGATGGGCGGTGGAGATGTTGACGGAGATACAATTCAAGCTGTTAGAAAAAAGTTAGCCGAAACCGTAAAGCGCACGTATGAATCAAGAGGAAAAAATATTGAAAAACTAAATACGTCCGTTAAAAGTGACGACGATATCCCACTTACAGAAAACGGAAAAGCCAGAAAAGTACAAGCTTCTGATTATGCCGACATTCTATATAGAAAAGCTGCTTCTGTTTTCGATATGGCGGCCGTCTCTAACGCTAACGATGCTTTAGCCCAGGGAAATTGGAGTGATCCGGAGTGGGCTCGCTTTGCACAACAAGCAGGCGTTGATCTTCGGGCAATGTATGATATCGACACAACTTTTGCTAAGACAGGAATTCTTGCAAAATGGTCACATTCTGCAAATCAAGCCAGAAAAATGGGAACTCCTTATGTTCGTATGTTTAAAAACCTGCAAGGAGCTATAGAAGAAGGAGATTTTTCAAAGGTTAAAGATTTTTCTCAAGTCAACTTCCCATCAAGATATTCGAATTTAACGACAAGTGCTATTGCTGCAGGTATGGATAATCCTTATAGCGATAATATTATTAATCAATTCATCCAAATGCAAGAACACTTACAAGGAATAAAAAATTTAGAAAACTCTGAAAACCCTGTAGATTTAGCCAAAGCAAAATATTTAAGAAAAAACAATGAAGTAATGGCTCAATTTGTATCAAACCGCGCTCAGTTTGTGTCTCAAAAAGACGAAGATGAAATGCTTGGTTATCTGGCAAATTGGGAAACGCTTGTTAATACGGAACTTCAAAAAACAAAAATAACAGAACCCGGAAATAAAGATAAAATAAATTCTTGGATGGATCAATTACATGATGTGCAATTTCAACGCGGACGGATGCGTCATTTAAAAGAATTTGGATTAACAGAACAAGCAAAATTAAGAGGAGAAGGATTTATTCCGTTTTCTGGCTTAGCTAAAGGTAGAGTTACAGGAGAAACAAGCTTATTTGATCAAAGTTTTAATGCAGAACAAGATGCAATTAAAGCAAGAATGAACGCTATTTCAGGCGGAGATGAAGCTTTGTTGGCTGCACAAAAAGCAAGCGCTGAAAAAGCAGTCACATCGGAACAAATTCAAAATTTACTTAGCAGGAATTTTTCATGGTCGCAGCTTCATTCTATAGAAAAAGAAACAGCAGGTCCGCTTAATTGGTATAAAAAATATATAGAAAACGAGCAAAAACCTACAACACCTATTCAATTACTCGGTACAGCTCTTCATGAAACTCAATCATATTGGGCAAAAAGAAGAATGGAGAATAATGAGGATTATGGAACTCCTGAAGAAATGGTCGATTATGTAAATAATTATCTGAAGAATTGGCAGGATCCAGATACTCGTCAGAAATTATTCCCTGAACTTCCAACAGAAGATAGTCCTTTGTATGACGAAAAAGTAAAAACACGGTATAAAGAAATTGTTGAAGCGGCAAAGCAATTCCCGAATTTACTTAGAGACCAAAAGATTGTAGGAACGGAAAAGAATGGCGGAGTTGTGCATCCAAATTTTGGAACGGACCAAAACGGAAATCGATTAAAAACCATTGGCTATGTCGATGTTGTTTCGGAAGATGCAAATGGTGTTCGAACGAACTGGGACTTAAAGAATGGATTCGATCACGACTCTTCGTTGATCGGCGTCCACAAATTTGATCAGCCTGTTGTTTATGCAGGTGCCAATGGCGCACAAAGAGCTGGAATTATTTCTTATAAAGGCGGAAAATTGGAAACTCAATCAATAGAAGTAACACCAGAACTCGTTTCATCGGTTGAAGACCGAATGGCAAAAATTAGCAGTGCAATAATACCTTTGGCTGGGAAAAAAGACATATTAGGAGAAATTCTTAATGGATATTTCGATCCTTATTTACTTCCAAATGTTGTCCGTGGATCTGTTCGTCAAATGCCTTCTGGTGGCCCGTTGTCTTCGGAGTTTATCACACAGGCCGCTACTGCAGCCGGTGCACCAATACCGAACGGGGTTAATGTAGGAGTACAAAATACCGGAGAATTAACAAGCGCATTTTCCAATAGAAATTACATTGATGAGCAAATTGAACGTTACGAGGCGATACAAAACAAACTTCGTTCAAGAGAGTTAGGATATGATAAAACAAGACCAAGCAGGTCTCAGTGGGATAATTATGCATATATGTATTCTCCTGAAGGATATATGGATGTTACAACAAGGATGCGCAACCGTAATGCTTCGCCTGATGAAATTGCACTATTTCAAACTAGTTTTAACACAGGCCGCGAACAGTTTGAAAAAACACTTCGAGCTGGAGCGACAGGAGATCTTGCAAACTTTTCCGAAAGCATTGCTGAGAAAATATATACACATAATACAACAAGCAGTGCTAAACGTATTTTAAATGAACGAAAATCAATTGATGAAGATTTTGAACGTGCGCAAGCTGCATACAATCTTTTGTATAACAAAGAAAATAAAACACCAGAAGACGAAAAGGCATTAAAAGAAGCTGAGCAACAACTTCAAGCAAGCGAAGAGATGAAAGAAAGTTATGAGAAAATACTTTCTGAAGATGCAACAAAATCCATGCAAATGGATGTTGAAAAAATTCTCGTATCCTCAATGGGAAAAAATGCGCCAATTGATCAAAAAATATCTTTAAGAGTTGCCGCCTTCAATCAACAGAGAGAACAGATTTTAACCTCATTAGAAAATCTGCATCAAAACGACATTATAAAAGAAGATGACTACAACCGATTAACTGAAATGCTTAATTCAGCAACCGAAGAAGATTATAGAACAGAATTAAAACAAGAAAGTTTAGTTTCAAGGTCTAAAGTCGCGATGAACGCACAGGCACTTATCGATCGTCTTAGCACATCTAAAGCTCTTGGCGTTCCTGCTACTACTCCCCTTCCCTCTCAACAACTTCCTCCGCAGAAAACAGAAGAAGAACGTTTACAGGAAGAAGAACAAGCACGTCTTGCTGAACAACAGAGACTGGAAGAAGAACAAAGAAAAGCTGAAGAAGCCAGAATCGCTCAAGAAAAAGCCGAAGCAGAACGACAGGCCGCTTTAGAGGCGGAACAAAAGAGAGCTGAAGAAGCTAAAGCAGCTCAAGAAAAAGCTGAAGCAGACAGGCAAGTGTCTATCCAAGAAGCAAAAGCAAAAGCTCAAACTTCATACGACGCAAAAGCTGCAGCACTTCAAGCAAGCAGGGATTCCCAGCTTAGTGAGCTTACTCCAAAAGAGGCTGAAGTTGCAACGAATCTTGCCGCTGCGCAGAAAAGTTTAGATGAGCTTAGAGCTTTACCTGCTGCTGAAAAAGGGACGTTGCCGACAACATTTGATGATCAACTCAAAGCTTTACAACAATCTGATCAAGAAATTAAAGAAAATGCACAAAAGAAACTCAACGGGATTAAAGAAAAAGAAAAGGCAGAAACTAGCCCAGAGCTTGAACAAGCCAATAAAAAAGCTGAAGCGATAAGAGATAAATCTATTGCAGAAAACAATGCAAAATACGAAGAAACAATTAAACCATTAAAAGATAGATTAACTGAAATAAATAATTATAAAGCTCAAGAAGAATCGTCGAAACAACAAGCTTTATCAATGATAGAAAGCGAAGAAACAAAGGGATTAAATGATGCTTTAGCTGACATTGAAGCTCAACGGAAAGATAATGATAGAAAAAATATAGAAAACGAGAAACAAATCGAAGATAATTATAATAATGCGTTAGAAACATATAAAGAACGAAGAGAAAAAGCTTATACTGCTGCCGATTTATCTCTCGAAGAAAAACTTGCTAGAATAGAAAATGATGATTATACAGGTTACGATAAATATGAAAAACAAAGGAGAATAGAAGCCGCAAATAGAGATCACGGTAAGGATATAGCATATGCAGATGAAAAATACAGACAAAGAATAGAAACTGAAAACGAATTAAAAACTAAGGCATATGAAGAAGAAAAAGAGAGATACGAAAAAAGAGAAAGTTCTTTGTACGAAAAGGAACGAACAATAAAATCTGAATATTCAAGTCCAGACAGAACGGAAAATTTTGAAAGGCAAAAAGAAAACATCCGCAAAATACATGACACAAACATAAAATCTACAGAAGAAGAAGAAACAAGGATTAAAGAATCTCTACAGAAAGCAGAAAAAGATCGAGATAAAGCAAACGATGAAGCAAATAATAAATATAATACTCAGATAAAAGAAAACAAAGAAATAATTGCAAAAGAACAAACAGCCGCAATCAACAAGGAAATAAACGATGTAGAAAAGGACAGAGACGCGGTCCTTGCTAAAAACCAAGAGCAGCGCGAAGCGATTGAAGTCCAAAAAGCTGCTGCTGAAAGAAAATTAGAAGATGCATATAAATCCCAATCTGGAGACAGAGCTCAAAAGATTCAAGACGCAGAACAAAGAGTTGCAGATTTAACTAAACAGCAAGAGACTCTTGCTACAGAACGTTCAAATATATTAAGCACATACGAACAAGGAATGGCTGCTGCAAGTAAAGAGAGAGATGCAAGTCTTGCGGCTGCAGAGAATATTCCTCCTGTACAAATACCAGTTCCTCAATCAACTAATGCAGGAAAAATCGGGGAAGCTATCACAGAAGGTACAAGACAGGCTATTCAGGCAACCGCAGACCAAGTAAGAACAGAAATTCCAGCTTCCGCTGAGACTCCAGATGCTCAACCTATTTCATCTGCTGTGCAAGAAAGTGTTTCCGAGATTGGAAAATCTGAAATTGAACAAGCTCTCACAAAAATAGAAACACCTACTGCACGTATGCAAATCGGCGCTCAGCTTCAAGCAGATCAGGAACGGCTCGAAGTATTCAATCAAATGAAGGCTTTAGAGCAATATAAACAGCCAGATGGAACGTTTGAACAGCCATTCATGCAGGATATGTATGATAGATTAAATGGATACTATAATGGTGATTGGGCAGGAAGAAAAGATGAAATCGCCGAAAACATGATGTTTAATCAAAATCGAGCGATTGATATACAAAACCAACAAATTGGTCGCATGGAAACGCAAAACGATCTTGCTCATCAGCAAAGAGAACATGCTGCTGCCGTTAGGCGGAGAAATAGATATGGTCAACCCGGCTCTATGTTGATCAACAAACTTAGAAGCGATGCAGATCAAAGGTTTAGTCTCGGACAGCAGATAGCGTCCCTTAATCTAAATAAAACAGCGGAAGAAGAAAAACTTCAGCGCTATCGTGAAGATTTTAATAAACTCTCACCTGAACAGCAAAAAAGTAAAGAAGGAGCACAATTAGCTGGACAGATTAAAGAATCTGAAACAAAGATCGCAGGTTATAAAAGCGCAATACAAGATACAACTAACGAGATGAATAAGTTTGGCGGCGCATCGTCTATTATGTCTGCGGGACTCAGTAAAATTAATACTGGATTATCTCGCGTCATGCAAAGACTTGGTCGCCAGATTTTTATGAAAGCGATTAATGAAGCAAAACGCTTTGTTCAAGAATTCGACAAGTCTATGACATCGATTCAGATGATTACCTTAAAATCTGATTCGCAAATGTCAACATTGGGAGACGGATTAATCGCAAAAGCAAAAGAGTTAAAAGTTTCTATTGGCGAGATAACAAAATCTGCCGAAACTCTTTATCGTCAAGGCTTAAGCGACGAAGAAGTTGATGAACGACTGGATGTTATTACCAAGTTCTCTAAAGTTTCCGGCACTGATGTAAACGCCGCAACTAAATTGATTACTGTTGCTATGAATACCGGATTGGTAACCGATCCAAGTCAAGCAGCAGATATTGTTACTTCTTTAGGCGATAGCGCTGCTACCAATGCATCAGAAATTGAAAAAGGTATCGAAAAGGCTGGTGCTGCAGCGGCTGCAGATGGAACCACTTTTGCAGAACTTGCTTCAATGCTTACTGCTATTACTTCTACAACCCAGATCGGCGGTAATACTGCAGGTCGTACATTAAATACTATTATCGGTCGCATGAATAAGATCGGTACAAACGAACTTATTTATGACGAAAATGGTAATGCTGTTTCGGGCTCTGCTGTTGCTAAATTACTTAAGCAACAAGGCATCGAAATGTATGATCAGCAAGGTAATAAAAAATCCACATACGACACATTGTACGCATTGTCTCAAAAATGGGAAGGCATGACAGATGCCGAGCAGCAACAAATTGCAAATGCAATTGCAGGCACTCGTCAGTATTCAAACTTCTCAGCGATTATGATGGGAATGTCTGAAGGAAAAGTCGACGAGTATATGCAACTGTCTGGAAAATCCGAAGGTATTGTTGATGAAAAGAATGAAATTCGGATGCATAGTCTTCAGGCGTCTATCGATACAGTTCGTACAGCTTGGGATGAAATGGTCAACAAAATGGTCGACACCGGCCAATTTGAAGTTCTTGCTGAAAGTATTGCGAATATAATCACTGGACTTGGTCAGATTGTCGGATGGTTGTCTCAGATGAAACTATTAGCCCCGGTTATTCTAGGATTAATTGGCGCGATTAAAGGTGCACAATTCGGATGGGTTGGCGCTCTTGTCGGCGCTGCGACTGGAGCTGCAGCAGGAGCTTATTTACAAAATGTTCAATCTCCTTCATCTTCATCTTCTTTTGCATCTGAAAAGAAAACATATGCAAAAGTAACCGAAGATACAGCCAAAGAATTTAGTAAAAACAGCAAACAAAGCAGTTTAGACAGAGCTAAAGTCTTGTACGAAAAGGGTAATTCAAAAACTGAGGATGAGATAAATGAATATAGAAAGATCCTAAAATCTTTCGCGGTCGACGTCGGAATAAGTGATGAGCTTCAACAATCTATTTCTGATTCCAGCGGCGGATTAAAAGATCTTTCAAGCAGTATTGCTCTTTTAGGCGAAATATCGACAACCTCATCTGATAATCTCGATAAATATTATCAAGATCTTAAAGACAGAGAAGAGCAAAAAGAAAAAGAGATAAAAGCGAAAGCCATAAAAGATAACCTTGTAAGCGGAACGTTAAACGATGAGCTTACGACTAAAACAGAGAAATCTGCACGCACTCTTGTTTTATATGAAACCAATGAAAACGGAAACGAAGAGATAACTCCAGAATTGCAAAATTATTTCCGCATTGAAAACGGTGAAGTTAAAAGTACTTTTCTTGATGTCTTTAATGGAGAAGGCTCAAAAAGAGATAAAGTAATAAACTTAGGAGAAATGTTCTCTTATTATGGAAATACTACTTGGGAAGATGGATTTTTAGATTATCTTGAAACAACATATAAAGATGCCGGACAATTTACAGAGGAAATGGAAAATGCTTTAAGTGGTATTCGTACTTATTACCGAAATTATATTGATTTTGATAATGACAGAAGCCACTATTTGGGTGTGTCCGATCCAAAAGATGAGGAATTACTTAACAGCATATCTTTATATAACCTGGGAGTTTTATCACAAGCATATGGTACTTGGCTTTCGACGCAACAAGGTGATTTACCCGGAGAGGCACATTATGTTGCAGATACTGGTTCTATTATTGGTGATATTATTGCAGCATCTACCGAAGGTCTCTTACCCGAAGAAGTTACAAATAAAATAAAAATGTCTGGATCGTATTTAGACTCTTTACGAGGAGAAAATGAAACGCTTGATGAATTCGTGGTTCGTCACTATGGTTTAGCTGATGGGTTTAATTACGATTCATTTGTGGCGCAAGTTGAAAACGATTACTTAGAGGGCGCAGAAACTCAAGGTTTAGCCAGGTTAGATCAGGTGTCTCGTGGATCATACTATAATAAAAACGGTGAACGTATCACACCCGAGCAAGCTCAAGCTGAATACAAAAGCAGATATAACAAAATGGCAACCGACGTCATTAATGATTATCTTTCTCGAGGTGTAGATTATAGTGAAATATTTGATGTGAACGATCCGAATTTTGAAAAAATTCAAAATGCAGCCCCTGAAGATCTTACGTTAGCAATTTCAAATTATATTGATGCCGGAGGTAAGATCATTAAAGACGCAGCAGATGAGATTAACCAAGAAGCAGAAAAAATAAAAAATGATTATGAGCTTGTACCCAATAGAATCTTAGGATTAAATCAATTTTATTCTCAGCCAAAAGGATGGGAAGAGAAAAATGAAGCTGCTGTTAGCGCTGATTTCATTATATCTCAACTTGATAATTATGATAATATTACTGATTTTATGAATTTTGCCAACACAAACAGTGAAGCATATACGGCTTTGCAATCTTTAGCTATGAACAATCCTGATTTTCAGGAAGTTTTTAATTCAATTGTAGGTACATACGATGAAGAAACAGGAACTTTTAACGCTCCTGATGGTATAGCGCAATTAAGAAGAGTTCTTAATAGATCCGGATTATATAATAATACCGGATACGTTGAACAAAAAACGCAAGCTAATATTGCAAGATCAGCTTTAACAAAATTAAATCAAGGCGCGTATCATTCTGAAGCTGAAAAGGAAAAGGCATATGAAGCCGCAGGTGTTAATCAATTAAAGAAAGAACTTGAAGACGCCGAAGAAGCCGTTCGTCAAGCTCAAAACATACCTGCAGACAAGACTGAGGTTTACAAAGACAATGAAGGAATTTTACGCACCAGAAATGTTGCAGAGACAAAACAAACAGAGGCTACTGAACAACGTGATAAAATTCAGAGTCAATATAATGAAGCTGTTGAAAAAACTGATAGACCTGTATTAACGCAAGAAGAAAGAACTGCACTTCAACCAATTATCGGAAATGAATTGTTAGATAAAATTGGAAGATATGAAAACGGAGACGAATCGCTAATTAATCGATTAATTACAAATTACGGCAACGGTATTAATGGATTAACAAATCGTGATAAGTTAGCCGGTATAAAAGAACTTAGCGGATACATTCAAGATAACAAATTAGTTGGATATTCAAAAGAATCTGCAAAAAAATATCTTGAAGGATTTTCCGGAGCTCCTGAACTTCTCGCTTTATTAACTTCAGAAGAACCTCTTACATCAGACCAAGAAGAGCTGCTTTCGACTTTATTGCAGCAGTTTAATAATTATAAGAACAATCTTGAAATCTCTATCGAAGTTGAAGGACTTAAGGCTCTCGAAGAAACAGGAGATTTACTGGCAGGCACAGCCGCTTCAGTTGAGAAGCTTCGTAAAGGCGGAAAGATCGCTCTCGACGAAATACTTAATATTCAAAACAATGCTTTTGCCACTAAGCAACAATACTCTCAGTTTAAAAACGGATCTACACAAGCGGAGAAAGACGAAGCCGCAATGTCTATCCTCGGAATGGATTCAACGCAATTCTATTCCAACTACGAAGCCAATATGGAACTTGCCGAGAATATGGCCGATCAGCAAAGAAAAGCTCTTGGCGAACAATTATGGACTCAATACACTAATGCTAATTGGAGTGATAGAAATCGTATCCAAAAGATTGCGAGAAACCTTGGCTTCGGATTAAATTTACGCCAATGGACAGACATCGGCGTCCCAGATCAAGACTGGATTAATCCTGCTACAGGACAAAAACTTGGCTATACTGATTTACAAAAAGCATCTTATGCCAGAAAATTAATCAGAGGAGACGCTTCTGTTCTTGAAGGTGGAGCTAACTTCGACAAAGAACTCTACAACGCTGCATATGAATCTCTTGGGTTCTACGGAAAAGAATATCAAAACAGATTAAATTCAACAGATGCAGCAGTCAGAGCTTCCGCAGCAGAATACAAAACCCTTGCTGAAGCAGAAGCCAGACAAGCAGAGATAGACGCAGAAGAACAAGAACGGCTTAATAGAGCTAAGCTTGGAGCAACATCTTTTGCCGGAGCGTTAAATTACGCTAACGTGAGATATGAGCAAAACAATAAGGCTGGTATTGCAGCTAATAATCTGTTTGCTCAACTTGATGGGCAAAAGGTTGATAATGTTCGAAAGCTTATGGATGTTCTTGGACAAGGAAACGCTGATGACTGGAAGAATTTGCTTGAGTCGTCAGATGATGTTCGCAAAGTGTTTGAAGACCTTGGTGTAGCTATTGGTGAAAACGGAAAGCTTGATTTTTCTGGTGTTACTGCATCAGGAGAACAGTTAGATGCTCAATTTAGAATTCTTGCAGAATCCGTTGCAAATGCTTCTGAAGCATATAAAAAGATACAGGAAGTTCTTACAACAGGAGAATCATACGATAGAGCGCAAGAATATCTTAAAGGAGAAGGAATCGAAGAAAAAGGCTTTGAAGCTCTTAGCCAGGTTACCGGGAACCAACAATTAGCCCAAGCCGTTCGAAACGCCAGAGTAAGATACGACGAACAATTAGAAGAATATAACGCATTTCAACGATTAACTTTTGCAGAACAAAATCAATATGCACTACAGCACGAAGGTGTCGTACCTCAAAATCCAGGTGTTTTTGATTGGGCGTCTGAGTTGACAGATCAAGATAAAGAATATGCTAAAATTATTATGCAGAATCTTGAAAACGGCGGCATTGGTCTTACTGATTACGACCGTTATGAGAAGCTCGATGAAATACTTAATAGTCAAGACAGGAATTTAAGAGGATTTTATAAAGACGATACTATTGGTGCATACAAAGATTATACTCAAGGTATCGAAGGTGCAGATATGTGGCTCGCTGCATCTATGGCTCTGGAAGAGTACGGCCTTAAAATGGAAGATTTAGCTAATCTTGAACCCGGAGATCTGTTTAATAAAGCAGCTGAAGCCGTTGAAACATATTACGGTTCAGTTGAAAATGCTATTTTAGCGGATAAAGATTTCAAAGATGGACTTATCGAACTAAAAAATAAAGCATTCCGTCCGTATAAAAAAGAAACAGATGAGGTAATCAGCCGCTTCAAACAGCTCAGAGGATCTACAAAAGATCAGCTTGAAGCGCAAAAGCAGATGGCTGCAAACAGAGATGCATTCGCTAAAGCTACATATTTCAAAGAAAACTATGGTACAAGCAAAGTAAGTAATAAGAGCCTTGCTGAATACCTTGGCTGGACCGAAGAACAGGTTAAAGCTAATCCGCTTAAAGCGAAAGCTCAACTTGATTTGGAATTCGAAGCTGACCAACAGGCGATTATCAATGATGTAAATGCCGTTATCGAAAGTATCGAAAGCGAAGTCGGGGACATTCCGATTGAAGACTTCGGCCCTCACTTCAATATTAACGGAACGTATGACATCGGTCAGCTTGAAGCTGTTGCCGCAGAAGCAACAGGTGAAGCTAAACGTGTTATTAATGCAATTATTGCTTCGTTAGCCGGAACGGAAGGTTCTGTTACGTTCGGAGCTTTCGGAAACGGAAATAGTGTTCGCATTGCAAGCAGTAATATCCGTTCTGCCGGAGGCGGCTATAAAGGCGGAGGAGGCGGAGGCGGCGGCAAGTCCAAAGTCGATGCGCTCCTTGAAGGTCAGCAACATTACGTTAAACGCCGTGAGCATTTCGTGAACATGTCTCAAAAAGCGGAAACGCATTATGAGCGCATGAATGATTATCAAAGCTATATTAATTCTTTAAACGATGAAATGAATGCTCAGCAAGCATTATATAGTCAATACGAAGCTAATATGGCTGAGATGGAAAAGATGAAAGAAACCGTTAAGGAAGGTTCGGAAGACTGGTATAAGCTTCAGGAATCAATTGATTCTACCCGCGAAGCAATGGCAGGCATTACCGATACTATTGATGAAATCAACGGTAAAAAGATTAATATTACAGAAACAAAACAAGGATACGAGGATAAACCGCTTTCTCATGCGACATCTATGCTTCAGTTAAAAGCTCAGAACTACATGGATCGCGGCCAGTTTGAGAGTTACGCTGTTGTAACAAGGCAACAGATTGCCAACTATCGTACCGATATTGCAATGAATAATGCTCAGATGGCAGAATGGGAAGATCTTATCAAGGAATATGAAGAAGGTTCTCAGAACTGGATGAACGTCCGCGATAAGATCTGGGAGATTAAAGAACAAAATGCAGAACTTGAAAACAAAGTTCTTGAAGATACCCACGCTTTAAATGAAGCAATTGTTTCTCAGATCGCTACGGATCTTCAGAATGCTATGGCTCCAGTAACACATGAACAAAACATGTTGTCTACCTGGGGTGGCATGTATCAGAGGAATGAACAGTTCGGAGCATATCGTAGTACTTTAGCTCAGAATAATGATTACTATCAGCTGAACGTTGCCATGTATCAGACGGCAATTGCAGAGCTGCAGGCTCAGATGGCTACACTGGAAGAAGGCTCTCAGGCGTGGTATAACGCAAGAGACGCTGTCTTTGAATACGAAGAAGCTATTGCAACAGCTACGTCTTCCGTTCAAGAGAACAACGAAGCTATTCAGGAGTCCTATATTACAGAGCTCGTGAACAGCTACGCTCAGGCAGAAGACGCTATTGCACATCAGATTAATATGGCGAAAACAACCGCCGAAAGATATGACAACGATAACGATTTTGCTAACTATCAAAATATGATCCGTGAAGAAATGAATCTGACAAACGAAAGTCTGGATCTCTCCCGGAGAAAACTTGCCGATATGGAGGAACTACTGAACGGCGGCGCTCTCGAAGAAGGCGGAACTCAATGGAAAGATTTAAACAAGCAGATCTTCGAACTCAGAGAAACCATTAACTCCACGGAAGGAGCATACGAGAATCTTGTCCGGCAGCTTGAACAGGATCAGCTGGAACATATTATAGAAAGATTTAACGAAAGAGATGAGGTTGCTCAGCATAATATTAAGATGATTCAGTTCGAGGAAACCCGTTACCAAAACAACGGCGAACTGACGAATCAGAATACAATGCTGACAAGAGAAAATGAAGAGCAGGAAAAGCGGGCCGATCTTATTCGTGAACAGATTGCTTTACTGAAAGAACAACAAGAGGTCACTAAGCCCGGAAGCGAAAACTACAAGAAGATCACTTCCGAGATTATGAAGATGGAAGAGCAGCTGGAATCCACGAATCAAACAATTGATAAAAACACAGAGTCTATTAAGAAGAATGTTGAACAAATTCATAAAATTCAACAGACTCTTGAACAGACCGTCGATAAAGAAATTAAAGACCGGATTCGTTTACAACGTGAAATGCTCGCAGGAACTGTTAATATTCAAGATTCTATACTTGCTCAGATCAGAAAAAGATACACAGACGAATGGAATCTGATTAAGAAAGATATTGAAAGAAAGAAACAAGCGCTTAACGAAGAAAAGAACCTGATTAACGAACGGCTCAACGCAAGAAAGAACGCCGCAGATCAAGAAGAAAAATACGAACGTCTTGCAGAACTTCAGCGCCAGCTTGGCTTAATTTCTGCTGACCCAACCAGGACTAAAGAAGCAAAGGAACTGCGTAAACAGATTACCGATCTTCAGAAAGAACTGTCTTGGGACATTGCAACAAAGGAAGCCGAAATGGCAACGCAGGCGATCGACGATCAGATTAACGCATATAGCGACTATACGGCAATCTACGAAGAAAACCTCGGAGAGATGCTTGAAGACGCACGTAATTTCAAAGATGAAATGGATGTGATTATGAACGGTTCGTTCGAAGATTACGTAAACTATATGCGTGAGCACGATGAGAACTACAAGAATGCCACAGATGAAACAAGACTTCAAATGGAGCAAGGCTGGGAAGATACGTGGAAGAAGATGAAAGGTCTTACCGATACATATTGGGAAGAAATTGATGTGACGATGGCTTCCAAGGATACATTCCTTGAATATATGAAGCAAAGTCAGCAATATCTCAATGGTTCCGAAACAGACCGGTGGCTGCTTGAAAATCAATGGAGCGAGATGTATGACAATTACACTAAGTCAACCATTGATAACGCTTCCTTTGATCACAATCACGAAGTCGTTGACGCGATTGACCAGTTGAAAGATTATACTTATGATGTCAGGATTGCGGACAGATCTTATTCTCTCGGTATGTATTCCAGCAGTCTGGATTATATGTATTTCAGAGATAAATCGATCGATCCGGATGCTGTTAACTACGATCCAAACGATCAGTACAGTTCTGTTACCGGAAGCTATGCTTCTTTGTATGATTCTTACCAGAAACAACTTGCAAAAAATGAAGAATATAAAATACCTCAGATTATCATTAACGCCGGAGGTGGCGGAGGAGGCGGCGGTAGTTCTTCGAACACGTCAACAGATCAGAGTAAATATTACGAAGTTTATGACGACAGAGGATTCCGTACAAACTACGTTATTAAAGCCAGCTCCCCTAATGAAGCAAAAGCGAAAGCAAGCAGCTCTCTCGGAAAGCATTATTCTTCAGGAGGGTCTTACTATAGCACAAAGCCTACTTGGGCTACAAAAATCTTCAAAGAAGGTGGCTATGTTGATTACACTGGTCCTGCGTGGGTCGACGGCACAAAGCAAAAACCGGAAGCATTCCTTAATTCCTACGATACGGAATCTCTTCGGTTAATGCTTGACTCCTTTAATTATATTCGGACGATGCCTTTAACCACGTTTGATCAGATTCCTCTTGGCAGTAATGAGCCTATGATTTCAATCGGCGATGTTAATGTCAATCTTTATGAAGCCAAATTGGAAAATGACGCCGATTACGATGTTATTGCACAAAAGGTCGGAAAAGCATTTACTAAGCAGCTTTCAAAGAACGGCTTTAACCTTGCCGCTTATACGATGTAAGGTTTTTAAATGGTTATCATTCCTTTTAATTCTGTTTAAAATGGAACCATTCGAAAACGCATATAAGGGGAAGGGAGAAGAGGTTTAACGCCTCTTCTCCCTTATTTTTAAAAGAAAAGGAGGTGTTAACGTGAAAGGTGGGTTTTCTTTTTGCGGCGTAGACATTCAGGACGTCGGCCTTGAGTATGCTCCTGAACTGGAAGATACATATGTATACGGTTCTGCAACTACAAAAGTTTACGAAGAGACGTTCGACGGACATAACGGTGGATATTTTTACGGAGCATCCAGAGATCCTAAACAGTTTATCTTGCGGTGTTTTTTCGAAGAAACTGTAATTGACAAAGGCTTATTTACAAAAATTCAACATCTGTTTAAAGTTGGAAAATCCGGAAAACTGATATTTAAGCGGCGGCCATGGTGTTATTATTATGCAACCGTAACCGAATACGATGATCACGAATTATCCAACTATCTGAACGGAATTATCAAAATAACAATGAAAGCATATTACCCTTTTGCAAGATGTGATGATTTGTATAGCCTTCGGTTAACACCGAATCACGAAAACATAATGGAAAACTCAGCCCTGTACGACACTGACGGCATGGCTCCTGATCAAGCGTTCACGAATATCAATCTTACTAAACCTAATACATTTTCGTTTACGCTTGGCAACCCTGGAACGGAAAGGGCAGCTTTAACTGTTATCGCTGCCGGAGATGTCGGAGCAGGTGTTATCATCAGAAACAAAACAACCGATCAAGAAATGAAACTTGTTGCTATGTCGAAAGCAAAAACGACAAACGTAAATAAAGTCGTTACCGTGGATGGCATCAGCGGCAAAACAATATTATCCCTTGAAGACGGCAGTGATGCTTCTCTTGCGTTCCTTTATCACGATTATGGTTTTATTGAACTTGCTCCTGACTATCCTGCCAATAGAAAAATCTATGTCACAGGTAACAGCGGAAACAATATTACCGTATCAAATAAACTGGAAGAAGATTATATCGACAAATATATTTATGTTAACGGCTGGCGTAAAATCACGGATCAGCCGGATATTCATACGTTAACAGTAGACGGCATCAGCGCAATTACGAAACCTTTCAGAACCACAATTATGAGTATGAATCAACTCGAAGTGGTTCCCGTTACATCTATCAGTTTAGATAAACTGTCATTCTATTTCAAACCGACATTCGCATAAAGGTGGTGACTAAAGGTGAAGCGAATTTTACGGTTAGACATATGCGACTATTCAAATACCGTATTATGCAATCTGTACGACAATCATAATAAAGTATCCGGATGTGCGCACGATGTATTTGTTATTACAGAACGGAACGGAAATAAGGAGCTCACTTTTAGCGTACCTTCTGTTTACAATACGGGGGAAGGCATCGAAAAAAACTACAGGCTTTCGTTCTTAAAGGCGGAATACCGCCTGCGGACAATCGATGATGACGAGGTGGATTATTTCATCATATCCGAGCCGAGGATTGTCCACAATCATTTCTCGGAAGATGTTGATGTTCGTGCCCCCCATATTTCATCTAACTTAAAAAACAAAGCTATCGATCTTGAATTCTCCGATGAAGAAGGAAACAACGTTGGAACAGCAGACGCTTTACTCGACACTATTCTGGAAGGAACCGGATGGACACGAGGATATGTAGAGGTTTTCACTGAAGAAGATGGAAGCATTAAGAAGCGAAGCATGTCTTCATCTGCCGGGGCCGGAGCTCTCAGTCTGATTCAGCAGCTTTGTGAATTATTTGAAGCATCGCCTGTATATCACGGCGGGAACAGAACCATTGACATCGTCAGCATGAATCCGTTCTCAAAGACAGATGCGGGTACAGTTCCTCAGGAAGTTATGGACGGCCGCAATGTTATAGAACTTCATTACGACAGGAATATCAAGAACTTCGAGAAAACAGTCAACACGGAGAATATGATTACCCGTTTATACTGCTACGGTGCTTACGGAAGCGAAGTCACAGGTTATTGCAGTATCCAAACGTGCGAGCATGACGAGTACGAATTTACCGCTCCTGCCTCCCCTGCCGGATCATGGCTGGAATTTCAGGATGATACAGGCGCTTATTACTATTTTTCTCCTACAGAAACTCTTATAGCAGGTCAGAAATTAATATGGTCTAAACTTGATTTTGCAAGTCGGAGTTATGTTTGGAATGACAACACTCAAAAGGCTTATAAAGTTGTTAAAGAACCAGATGGTTCGTTCTCTCATATCAGCGGGACAAAGAAATCTGTTGTCAATAAATTCCCTTATTTGATGGACTTCAATTATTACAATGAAGTAGGCTTGTTAACCGACGATATGTTTCAAGAAGTCGCTAAATTCCAGCGATCTATGTCCGTGTATTACGACATCAGCGAAAAGGCAGCAAGTGATCTTGCGGCATACGAATGGGAATTAAGCCAAGTCGGAGAATCCAATACCGGGTTCGCCAAACTTAACGTACTTCGATACGGTACAGATAATGGATACACTAAGATATACCTGAACAATACGCCAGAGACACCAGACGGTATTATATACAGATCTGATTACGATTCGGCTGAGAAGGATTATTTTCAATGGCATGTAGCAAAAAAGTTTAAAACAAATGGAGATCCTTTCGATGGAATCGGAAGTGTTATTTACGTAGTCCATCAGGACGGAACATGGGATAAAGCATACGTAACGGGAATATACGACTCAAACAACACATTGTATGTCGGACTGGATGGAGAGCCAACGTATTATTCTTACAATATACAAGATGACTATCCTTCTGCAATTCGTATAAACGCTGAAGGATGGGGATACACCAATACAGACAGGGTGTATCTTTTCTGTACAAACAGTATGTCCGGTATGCTTGGTGCTAAACAGGTTGAAGATGAAGCAGTTCTCGAAAACCTTGAAACACAAACAACAGAGGTGACTGAAAAGCATCCTGTTTATTTCGGTTCCACAACAGAACTCCAGCCCGATACAACTGCGATCCATTCCAGTTATGGATGGTATTACAAGTATTCGGAAACGCTTTACGAACCCGGCACATTATATTTCTGTTGGGGTGCCAGAGGAGACAGAACATGGCAAATTGCATATGTTGCTAACGAGGCTCCGAACAATGCTTCCAATGGTCAGTATTTTTACAATACAAAATACAGAACACTTCATCACAGAGAGTCTGGAAAATGGGTAAAATATGAATCTGTTGTTGAACAACGGCTTGCGGCCATGTTTACAAAAGTTTTCTATTATTGCCGCAGACGGGATATGCTATACAAAGGGCTTTATGAACATTATGTAAGTTCTGCGAACTTAAATGCAGGCAACTACGCAATACCGAATGAGTTTGCGTTTTACTGGACGTTTACAACAGATCGTGCAACCAATACATTGAAACTCGAAAGCACAACAGGATACGTATATCAAAACGGAGATAACGTGGCAAACATCGTCACGGCTTCCGTATATCCATTCGATGCTGTAACATATCCAGCCGAGAATGAACTCCGAGGTTTTACAAACGGTTCAGTCGATCCGTTTAATGGCGTCGAAATCGATTCGTCTTCTATGGTCCGCAGCAGCAATCTTATTGTGTATGAATCAACTCCATATGAGTATTCTTTACCAAATAACAGTTTGTGTGTATTTTATGACATTAACTCCAGATTTATTTCTTCTCAAGCTGTTGGCGGCGCAGGAGTAGTTCAGACGCCTGCAAAAACACGCCACGTACGTATTGTATGTCAAAACGAACCGTTATCTTCACATTACTTTCGTGTTCAGGGATATGCTTCAAAAATATATTTAAACGATAAGATGTATCAAGTATTAAATAGTTTTATTCCTGATACAGAAAGCGATCTTAATGGCATCAACGAACTGACAAGAAAGTTTGCAGAATTATCTGATAAAGTATACGGTGAATGTCTTCCGGCTTTAAAAGAAGCACAAGCCAGAATTAAAGAGGAAGATGCTTTGCTAACAGACACTCTTGGAGAAATTCTCAAAGAAAATAAATGGCAGGATTCAAGCTTCGTCCAGGGAGACGAACAGCGGCTCTATACAAAGTCGATGGAGAACCTTGAAGAGCTTGCGAAGCCTGAAATTACTTATACGTTCGATTTCCTTGACTTGTACGGTTCTAATCACGACATTCATTATTACGAAAACAACGACGTGGAGTGGCCAGACATCAAGATTACAGACGCGGCCCATTTAGTTGATCCCGAACTGAAAGAAAGCGTCTGGGCTTACATCGACCGAATAAACAAGTGTTACGATCAGGAATGGAGGACAACTCTCGATATTAACACCAAGCTTTCGTTAGTCGGGCAGCATGAATTTACAGACGTTCTGACGAGAATCGCAGAGGTTGCAAAAGACATCAAAGGAAAACAGAACATTTACGACAGGGCCGCAATGCTGAATTCCGGATCGATTCCAAGTGACAAACTGGAAGGAACAATTCAGCTTAACCAGACAGTATTAAAAGGCGGAGCGTCTAATTATTATACCGATCCAAACGGAAATATCATTTTTGAATCTGCAGATGGATTGTCTGCAATGATTCTTGGCGGCAGAGGGTTAGGTATAAGCAATCAAAAAACAGAAGACGGCGACTGGCTATATAGATCTGCTCTTACCGGGACTGGTTTAACTGCTGATGTTATTACAACCGGATATATGAGTGCAGACAGAATTGAAGCGGGATCAATTACGACAGACAAACTATCCAGCAACGTTGGGCAGGAACTTGAAATAAGCAGTAATAAAGCTTTATTGCTGTACGCTACCGTTAATGGTTCGCGGCCAGCGGGAACCGTTAAAACAACCGACGCCATTATTGAAATTAAAGCAGGAAACGAAACAGACAAAGCTCAGGTGAATGTTATTTCAGGCGGTGAGCTTAATATGACTGGCGGAGATATTAATATTTCCAGTCAAGGTAAGCTTGACCTCCAATCCAGCGGAGAATTCCATTTAAGATCAAACGGTGCCGACAATATTAATTCTACGGCAGACGGTCTTTACATGGGATCAGACGGCGTTAATTTCGGCGGCGGGAAATTTAAAGTAGTGTTTTCCGGAAACAGTTCTGCCGTTATCGCAAAGTCGCAATCAATATTTTTTGGCGATTTAACGTATATCAATAACGGGCAGACGTACAACTACCCTATCGAGTCGGTTCTGTCCGGAGCTGCGTTAAAAGTTGATTCAATCAACGGCAATGTAGATCTTCTTGCCAATAATACAATTAATATCGGAGCTGGCAAAACACTTACTTTGCTTAGCGGAGGCAATGTATTGATCGGTAATTCAGGCAGTCCTTTTACAATTGGTTCAAACGGCACGGTTGCATATATCTATAACGGGAAAACAACCTTATCAGATACAACTCACAACGGGGCGTATTACGGCACAGATGGATTGATTGTCGGTAAAGTTGGAGGCAATTACGTTAAGGCCACAGCTGACGGAACAGTTGATATTACCGGTACTATTCATACTGGAGATGGCGATATTGCCGGATGGGCCATCTCTTCTGCGACTTTGAAAGGCAATAAAACAGGTTTGGCAAAAACAAATAGCGATACAGCAATTGCTATATGGGCAGGAACAACAGACCCAGACGCGACAAACACTCCATTCTATGTACGTCAAGACGGCTATGTTAAAATGTCCAACCTGAATGTTTCTGGCGGCACAATTAACGTAAACAATAATTTTATTGTAGCTTCAGACGGATCGGCAACAATTAATAAAGGTTCAATTACAATTGGATCAAACTTCTCTGTATCACCAACAGGCGTCCTGAAAGCAACAAGCGGAGAGTTCTCCGGTAAAATCACGGCAGAAGAAGGCACAATTGGAGACTGGAATATCCGTACGGGAAAACTCGATTCCAGCAGCGGAACGACATATGTCGCACTGGACAGCAGCACTACACTTTATCCAAAGAGCGGAACTACGACTCCAGTCGATACAATGTATGCTTTCTGGTGCGGCGCTAATGCTCCTAACAGCGCGCCATTTTCCGTTACGAAAGACGGTGTTGTTACAATATCCCAGCTTCGCGTAAACATCGGAACAGCAGTGTCACCGAATTATCAGGTTGTCGATATGAATAAGTGGTTTTCGTCTGATGATCCTGAAGACTTTGATGTGACTGTTGCTATGGGTAAACTGAAGTTCCAAACCGTAAAATCTATTAAAGTCGATTCTGTAACAGGTAAAGTAACGATTAATTTAACAACTTCAGGCGGCGGAACGAGGGGCGTGTCTTTTGATTCGGCCGTTTCATTAAGCGGAGCATGGGACGGCACGACCTATTCTATATCCGCAATCACCGGAACGATTAAAGGTACGATTCCAACAACATCAATATATCAAGATATTGTAGGAACTCCGAACCCAAGCAAAACTATATATGCGAATATATATCACGATTCTCCTTCTTCGGAAAACCTGATCAACACTACTGAAATGACATTAAAAGAAAACGTTTCAAGTAAAACCGTTACGCTTTCTTCAAACACTTTTGTTAAAGGATCTATCTCAACAGCTGCAACATACAACGCAGGCCATACAGAAGGTTATAACGACGGATACGGAGATGCATCCGGCCGAGTAAGTTTGAAAACAAATGCATACAGTATAGATTACGACGAAACTTATCGTCTTACTGTTCCTGTGCGCGGATACGACGGATCCACGTTAGTTAACTCAACAAGAACAATTGTGTTTAGCGGCCCGCCTGCCGTAGCTGACGTAACTGTATCTTCAATAGCAAGAAGCGGCGATACTATCACAGCGACACTAAGCAACGGCAACACCGGAACGCTAACGTTAGAATCGCATACTAACTGTGCATCCGGACTTACACGTTATAACAACGGCAATCAAATTGCTCTTTATTATACAGACAGCAGCGGCCGATATGTATCTGCAGGTAACAGATATTGGTACTATAGAAGTTCAGCTCAAAGTTTACATACTTATTATACTTAACTATAAGGAGATTATTGTTATGAAACAGATAAAAATTATTAATGCGTACCGTACTACCGAAGAGTTAGTCTCTAATCCAGATATCGATGAGAATATGCACTGGCAAATATATAAAGTACGCAAAGCAATCAGATCAAATGTTGATTTTTATAATGAAAGAGTCTCAATGCTCAACAACAAATATGCAAACGTAACAGATGAAAACGGTATTATTAAAGGCGAAGACTTTATTCACTATCAAAATGAGCTTGAAGAAATTAACAATCTGGATGTTGAGGTAGAACCATTTGATGTTCCCGTGCTTCCTCTTGTTAAAGGTATTAACTTCAAACAGATTGAAGCGCTTGAAGACTTTGTAAATTTTGAACCGACCGAATGATCGGAGATGGGTTATATGTGGATTAAAGCAAATCCAAATCCATTAAACAAAGAAGTGCCGGATTGTGTAGTCCGTGCAATATCTATTGCGTTAAATCAACCTTGGGTTCAAACGTTTGATGAGCTTTATGCCGTCGCCAGAAGTGACTTTAATATGCCATCTGCAGACGCTGTGTGGGGCCATTATCTTTACCTTAAAGGGTTTGAGCCTTTTATTCTTCCTTCTGTTTGTCCTAAGTGTATTACAATTCAACAATTTGCGGAAGAGTTTCCTATTGGCATCTATATTATCGGGACGGGATCCCATGCAGTCGCAGTTATTTCTGGAAATTACTACGACTCTTGGGATTCCGGTTCCGAAGTCTGTTCGTTTTTCTGGAGAATAACCAATTAAAGAGGTGTTATATATGGCGTATTATAATTATTATAATCCTTATAACAACATGAATGGAATGTACCAGCCAAATCAATCTTATTCTCAAAACGTAAAATCAATGGAATGGGTTGACGGTAAAGTTGGCGCTCAGGCATTTCAAATGCCTCAGGGGTGGCCGTCTGAAACGCCTATTGTTTTATGGGATAATAGCGAAAAGAAAATTTACTTGAAGAGCTGGAATCAAATGGGAGCTCCCAACCCCATTCAGGAACTTGAGTATACCATTAAAGAACGTGCAAATCCTGTCCTGTTTCCTGCAAATATTTCCGGTGAAATGAAGGGCGAAGCATCAAAAGAAGACATCGAAGAACTTAAAAGAGAATTTGCAGAAATAAAGGAACAGATCGCGAATCTGTCTCGTGGACTTCAGAATAGAGGTGCCAGCAAGTGAACCCATTATATACTCAATATATGAGCAATCCGGCTAGCAGGCCGGATCAACCGATGAATCCCATACAAAAAGTGAGTCGGGTTATGCAGGCAATGCGTAACCCGGCCGCTTTTGTGCGGCAGTCTTTCCCGGACATTCCTGCTTATATGCAAAACGATCCTAATCAAATTCTTCAATATCTTCAGCAAACCCGTGGCATAACAAGCGAACAAATCCAAGATATTATCAATCAATATAACTCTATGAATTTCTAACGTCGTTATGCGGGCTATGCAAAAGTGAAAGCCGATACGAATCGCGATCTTGGAAAAATATGGGGTAAAGTTAAGTCTGCTATGAGCTATAAGGTTGATAAGGCCCGTTGGATGGGCTTATCTTCTAATGACTATACGGCTGAAGACAAAGAAAAAGTACAAAACATTTCAATCATATCAAACGAACAAATCGACGAATTAATAAGAAAGGAGTGTTACGATGGCTTTTCTTGATTTTACAGGTCTTGGCTATTTTTTAAATAAAATCAAGACAATTTTTATTTCAAAAACCGAAAAAGGAGCCGCAAGCGGTGTAGCTTCTTTAGATTCAACAGGAAAAATTCCAAGCGCACAATTACCAGCAAGCATAAAAGATGTCATCGAGGCTCCTGATTTCGAGAGTCTTCCTTCTTCTGGGGCGGCCGGTAAAATATATATTACTCTCGACGACAACAAAGTATATCATTGGGACGGTTCTGCATATGTCAGCGTATCCAATACGGATGTTTTGGTTGGCGCTACAATGATATCCGCCGGAGTTGCAGGTCTTGCTCCGGCTCCAGCCGCAGGAGACAATACAAAAGTTCTTATGGGTGACGGAACGTGGAAAGCTGTACCCGGCGCAAGAGTTATTACAACAACTGGAACTGTTGAAAACGTAAGCGGAGCGTACACGGGAACATTTCAGAATCCTGATGTTTCAGGTGATATGGTTGCAATTCGAATTGAACTTGGTACACCGTCGGTGTTTCACGACAGAATCTATGTAACATGCAACACTGGCTATATTACAGTTTCCTGTCAATCTGTAGTCGGTACATCCAGTATTTCTATTTCGACAATTAAGTCGGCCGGGAATACTGGAACGATGACCTCTGCTGAATTTGACTTGCTTAACGAAGCAAAAGCAGATAAAGTTGCAGGCGCGATAAACGGACATTTTGCGGCTATTGACGCTAACGGGAATTTAATTGATTCCGGCCATCAGCATTCGGATTATATTACGCAGGCTCCGGATGTTTCAGGCAAACTTAATGTTTCCGGTATGCTTTACGTAGAAGACGGAGATACCGCAAGAAACAATATAAACGCAGGTTCGTATGTGTATTGGCGAGAAGCGTATTATGTTGCTACAACCAGCATCTCCTACGGTGATACACTTGGGATGAATAATTTGATGCCACATCCTCGAGAAGGCGTTCTAAACCAACTTAAAACAAATATTTCATCAAAGTATACAAAGCCTGCGTCTGGTATCCCTGCGAGTGATTTTGCCGAGGATGCATTGGACAGTTTTTACCATAGTTATTGGAACACAACCACAACTGTTTCCGTTCCGTTTTCAGCAAACGGCAAAACATATTTAATTTGGAGTAGCGCGTCAACTCCAGGTTCTTCAGGTGGAATAATGGATTCTGCCGATGGATGTCTTATTATCGCTTCCAACGGAAGATACGCAATCATACATAAAGGATCCAATATAACTGTATCAGCACAGAGCACAACATTAACAGTAACAAATTCAGCCGCTGTTCCTATGGCAGTAATTGAATTATAAGAGGTGGTGTTATGGGAACAAAGACTGGTTCCATTTCTGGCGTATACCAATGGCCTGCTTCATTAGGCATCTCGTTAGGAACAGGTGAATACCCGAGTGGTACAATTACATTCAAAGATAAGCCATCCTGGAAAGAAAACAATGGTAAAACCGGAACGTTTACATTATACCTTTGTGATTCGTCAGGCAACAACAGGGTGGCGTTGTCACCGACGTTGTATATTTACGGTTCCAGTCGTGTGTACACAACCGATTTTACCATTGGCTCCGGAGGGACGGCTCTTGCTGGAAAGCAAATCTATCTCACAGTAGCAAGAGACGGGGCCATTATAAGCAATGGCTTTGCTCACCAGAATGCTTCAACGGTCACAATGCAAACCGCAAACCAAACATGGACTTTAACAACCACGGTTTCCCCCAGCGGTTATGGCAGCGTGACCGCTGGTGGAGCAATGAGCTATAATTCGACCAAGAGTTTAACCGCTACCCCGAGCACAGGACGTCACTTTAGTAGTTGGAGTAAAACCGCTGGTACGCTGTCAAGTACAACCTCAAACCCTACCACATTCACGATGGGGACCAGCGCGGCCACCGTTACGGCAAATTTTGGAACAAACAGTTATACCCTTACTGTAGCAAAAGGAACGGGCATTTCCAGCGTAAGCGGCGGAGGCAGCAAATCTTACGGTTCTTCCAACAATATTTCAGCAACAGCATCGACCGGCTACACATTTAAGAATTGGACATCCAATAACGGTGGCACGTTTGGAAACGCGAATTCAGCAAGCACCACCTTTACGATGCCGGCTGGAAACGTTACAGTTACAGCTAATGCTAAAATTAATAGCTATACTTTGACGACTGCAGTTTCCCCTTCCGGAGGAGGAAGCGTTACCGCTGGCGGATCTATGAACTACGGTTCAACAAAAAGCTTAACAGCCACGGCTTCCACAGGATACGCGTTTAGTAGTTGGAGTAAAAATGCCGGTACTCTATCCAGCACAACAACGAATCCCACGACATTTACAATGGGTGCTGGCAATGCGACTGTTACTGCTAATTTCACACACGTCCAACGAACACTTACGCTGGCAGTTAGTCCTTCCGGAGGCGGTACAACTTCCGGAGGCGGTACGAAGTATTATAATGATAAAGTTACTATTTCAGCAACTGCCGCGACCGGATATTCATTTAAAAACTGGACTACTTCCAGTGGAGGTACGATTGCTAACGCTAATTCTGCATCAACTACTTATACGATGCCGAATGCCAATGCGACCGTTACAGCAAACTTCACACATATTCAGAGAACATTAACGCTATCGGTCAGCCCTTCCGGAGGAGGTACTGTTTCCGGCGGAGGTACGAAATACTATAACGATAAGTGTAGTATTTCTGCAACCGCATCAACTGGTTATACATTTAAAAACTGGACAACATCAAGTGGCGGTACACTTGCTAATGCCAATGCCGCGTCAACGACATATACGATGCCAAACGGCAATGCAACTGTTACTGCTAATTTTACAATCAACAGTTATACTTTAACTACTGCTGTTTCTCCGACCGGAGGAGGCACCGTAACTGCTGGCGGTTCTATGAACTACAACAGCCAGAAACAATTAACGGCAACAGCAAGCAGTGGTTATTCATTTAGCAGTTGGTCCAAAACCGCAGGAACATTATCCAGCACGACCGCAAATCCAACAACGTTTACAATAGGTGCCGGAAATGCAACAGTTACTGCGAACTTCACAAAAAACAACTATACATTAACAACAACCGTTTCCCCAACAGGCGGCGGTACTGTTACGGCAGGCGACACAATACAATATACATCTACCAAAGAATTAACAGCGACTCCAGCAACCGGATATGCATTTGCAAACTGGACGAATACATCAGGTACTTTATCCAGCACAACAACCAACCCAACAACGTTTACAATGGGCGCAGGAAACGCAACGGTTACTGCTAACTTTACTCATGTTTCCTATACATTAACCGGAGAGGTTTCTCCTAATGGAAGCGGTAGTGTTACACTTGATTCAACATCCGGGTATTATGACGATGTGATAACTATTACTGCAAACGCTGGAACAGGCTATCGTTTTACCGGATGGACGACAACGGGAGGCACAATTGGCAGCGCATCAACTGCATCTACTACAATAACAATGCCAGCTGCCAACACTACTGTTACTGCTTCTTTCGAAAAAATAGATTATAATATAACCACAAGCGCAGATCCTGCTGTCGGCGGAACTGTTACGGCCTCGTCGGATACCGCTAATTATGGAGACACAATCACTTTAAGCCAAACTCCATCAATGAGTTATGCGTTTGATGGATACGAAACAACGCCTGAAGTTACAATTACGAACAATCAATTCACGATGCCTGCAAGCAATGTTAGCGTCGTTGGTCACTATCATATCACAAAAAGTACATGCTCACTTGATAAAACGGCATATACGGGTGGAGATACTGCCTTATTAACAATTAATATTGCTTCAATGGATTTTACGCACAGGTATAATCTCAGTTTCGGTCCGGATATGGAAACCGAATGGGTTTCAGTTGCAGCAGGCGTATCAAGCGTATCTATTTATATTCCAGTTGCATGGTGTTTTTACATGTCTAAATATGGAACTGGAACGCTGTCATTAGAAACATACAACGGAGCAAATTTGCTTGGAACAGACACAATAACCGGAATAACATATTCTGCGCTTGATAATGTAATCCCAACGTTTCAGGTAACAAGATGCGATGAGAGTGGCAACAACGATAATTTTGGTTTATATGGTTCATATTCTTATACCAAACCGGAAAGCATCAATACTTATTCTATAAGAAGCGGATCTGAATTCATTTCTTCTCCTCCTACACATGGAAATATTTTTCCAAATGACAGAAAGATCTTTTCCACAGAGGATAATCATCAAATTATTTTTGAAATGACATACGAAGAAGAAACAATTACCATAGTAAGAGATTTACCTAAAACACTGCAAAGAAAAAAGAAAGTAGTTCATACATTATAACGCATGAAAGGAGCTGATGTAATTGCCTACAGCAATTTTTGACGTACCTGTCTCTTCTCAAATGACTGGTTCAACTTCAACAACCGCAGGAACTTCAGGTCTCGTTCCAGCTCCTGCGGCAGGGGATCAAGGAAAAGCTTTATTTGGCGATGGCACTTGGAAAAATGTAGCCGATCCATCAGACATGTCAGGAGCAACATCTTCTACCGTAGGCACACACGGATTGGTTCCTGCTCCTAGCGCTGGCGATCAAAACAAGGTGTTGTTTGGGGATGGTACATGGAAAGAGATCGCTGAACCAGATGTATTCACCGGAGCAACCACATCCTCAACAGGAACGAGCGGTCTTGTTCCTGCTCCGGGAGCCGGAACGCAGAAATATTTCCTGAAGGGTGACGGCACATGGGATGTTCCACCCGGAACAAAGCTGATTGAGAAAACACTGGATACTGTAACCAACACGAGCGGAGCGTATACTCACACCACAACGATTGCAGATGTTACGGCAGACATGAAAGCCGTGATGATTGAGTTGGGTGATCCTTCCGCTTTCCTTGCAGACATCACAATCACTCCTGCGGACGGTTCAATCACGCTGAGTTGTTCCAGTGTTAAGGGAACTTCCACCGTTAAGGTGGGGTTACTGTTCGTTGCGGGGGCAAGTTCGATTACATCTAATGAGTTTGATGTTCTCGCCGGACGGATTGGGACGCTTGGTGATTTGAATACCACAGCAAAAACAAGTCTGGTCGCGGCAATTAACGAGAATGCACAGGATGTTGCAGACATAGGGAATGATCTTGATACCATAAATAGCAAATTTACATATAAAAATCTTGGCACTTTTTCTTCAGAATCTTCTTTAGCGACTGCATTATCTGCTGAAATAGCAAATATGTCGAATTATACGCAAGAAGCAATATATTTCGTTATGAGTTCCGCAACAACAAGTTTCAAAGCAGAACACTATCAAGGAATGTTATCCAGAGCAATTGATGTAAATCATGGTTCGTTGTATGTCAACTCATATAATGATAACAATAATCCTAACGATGTAATTGGTTCATTCAATAATGCATGGGGTTTTAACAATTTAAACAGCAAGATACTCAACATGGGAATTAGACAAGTTTATGCCAATTACTCAGAAGCCATAAAAACGCACGTTATTAATATCGGGAGAAGCGTAGGTGGAATTTTGCTTATCCAATCATGGAATGGACACGCAGAATACTCTGGTATGTATATGGTGCGTGCCAATACCTCTGGCGGTAGTATCACGCCGATAAAGGAGGCTACCGGAGCTAATGTTTCATATAGTGGCTATACCATAACTGTTGAAGTATCTACGCAATGGACATCGGTGCATTTGTTTGAACTTGTTGCATAATATTCTGCAAAATTGCTGTTTAACAAACATCCCAAAAGTTAAATATGATTAGTTATAAAATGGAAAGGTGGATGATTCAAATGAAGCGGGAAATCTACGAGGTACACATGGGGTATGTAAATGCTGACGGTTATCATGCCAACGATCCGGAGGGATATCCGAAGATTGTTGACAGCCGTACACACAACAATGATCTGGAGCAGACTCGCAGAGCGGCGTACGGCTATCTGGGAGCGGCAGAATCCTATCTCGCCACCCGTGACAATCAGGTAGGATATGCGTATATCATTCGCAGTTCAGACGGTATACAGATTGAGGTAAGGCGGTTTGGCACGATTGCTGATCTGCCTGAACCGGAACCGGAACCTGAGTCTGAAGAAGAGGAGTGACAGCAATGGCGAACAGCGTTTTCCACGTAGGTGGAATTGAGGGGCAGATTGATGCACTAAACGATAGCATAACTACAATAAATAATAAAATTGGAACTGTCCCATCCGGAAAAACAGTAGAAGGTCAGATTACTTCGTTAAACAGCAAATTGTTTAATGAGGAGTTGTTTGGCGTAATAGAAATAACGGCAACAACAACTGCAAGCGGATACATCACAACCACTATATCTCCGACACGAATTATTATTGACACAAAGATAACAAACAACTGTTGGTCGGAACACTATGTCGGAGGTAGTGGAAACTGGACATTCCGTGTTTATGATTCAAATGGAAATCCGCTTGCAAGCACTACCGTAACTCTAACGATTTACTTTATCCGTACCGAGTACATGAAACTGCCGACATAAGCACAAAATCGCAAAAGGAAAATTATGCATCACATTTTATAATCCTAATCGTTCCATTTGATGTTGTGACTTGTAAATGATAACCAAGTTGACTTGTCCAAGTGATTCTAATGTTTGTTATATCCGTTCCTGTGTCTCCGGTAACCGGGATATTCAATGCACCGATCTTCCTGGCAACGGTCGCAATATTGCTGTATTACGAAGTAGTTGGTAGCAGTCACAATGCTACAGAAAGGAATAATTATGAGTCGAATTGTTATTATCGAAAAGAACAAAGATGGAAAAATTGAACTCACAAAGGATGAACTCCAGAAGATGCTTGACGATGCTTACAGTCAAGGATATGCGGATGGAAACAAGAAGTATGACACGATAACCTATCCGAGCTGGACTTATACGACAACGGCTAGCAATGCGATTCCGTTAAATAAATGTGATATCACTCTGTAATAATCACAACCGATCGTCCTTGTGCTGTTCAAACTCAAAAAGTGCAGTGAGTATGTATCACGAAGTAGCAGGTCACAAGACTTGTGGCAAAGGGTGAAAGTATATCAAGACCTTAAAGTGATCTGTACGATAGAGGATACGGGCATGAGAATTGGCTTATGCCCAACCTCGGACAAAATTATGCTACGAAGTAATAAGATCTTTTATTAATTAAAATCAATTGTTCATTAGATTCTTTCGCATGTCTCGAAACAGACAGTGATATATAGTGAAACGTTAAGCTATATGGAATATAGGAGAATCTAATTGCAATATTTCGCCCTGCGACCTTAATTGATCGCAGGGCAGTTTACAATTTCATAACACCAAGAGATCGTCAACAACTCTATAGCGAATTCGCGTTCTCGTGTTGACTTATTTCCATCGTCATGGGTTTAAACCCAAATTGCTGAAAGGAGTGATCCTTATGATGGAAAACAACAATGGTGGCATGTATATGCCGGTTGCACCCGCAGGTTATGGAAACGACATGTTTGGTGGAAACGGACTGTGGTTTTTACTGATCTGGATGGCTATGTTTGGATGGGGCGGAAATGGTTTCGGTGGAAACAATTCTTACTCAAACGTCCAGCGTGGATTTGATCAGAATGCCATCATGAATGGAATTAACGGGCTGACAAACGCCGTGTCAAACGGATTCGCCCAGGCAGAGATTTCTGCAAATGCCCGTCAGATGTCAGATATGAATCAATATTTCCAGATGCAGAATTCCTTCCAGAATTGTTGTTGTGAAAATCGCCTTGCGACGGCAGGAGTACAGACCGCCATTGCTCAGGAGGGTGCTGCTACTCGCGCCAACTGTGACGCGAACAATCAGAAGATTATCGATAAACTTTGTCAGCTTGAGATGGATGGTATTAAGCAGAATTATGAAAACCGCATTGCGGGCATGCAGAATACAATTGATGCGCTGCGTGACGCTAATCAGAACTATCGTACAGCCGCGTCGTTTAACGCTCTTGGAGATCGGTTCCAGGCCAGTCAGGACAATCAGACGAATGCTCTGGAGCAATATCTTGCGCCGACCGCTCGCCCGGCTTATATTGTTCAGAATCCTAACTGCTGCCAGAATCAGAACTTTGGTTGCGGTTGCGGGAATGTTTAATTAATTGTCATCTCAGGAGGTCTTTACGACCTCCTGTTTTTAGTTCTATCTAATTTTGACAAAGGAGAAATGCTTTATGGCTCAATATAATTATGTTCTTACTCAGCTTGTTCAGCCGGGCGCTTCTGCCCTTCTGGACGATGAGATAGGATGTTCTCGTGGGTATGTTATTCATCGCCCCGGCTCCGGGATCTTAACTCTTCGCGGAATTGTAAATAACCCATGCGGCAGGTTCGCACGTTATAGGGTTGCTTACAGCGGTAATATTGCGGTTCCAACCGAAGGCACCGCCGGAGAAATACAGCTCGCGATCGCCATCGGCGGAGAAATTGATCAAGCCAGCATCAGCGCTGCAACGCCAACCGTTGTAGATGCATACTGGAATGTGTCAGGATTCTCTATAGTAGACGTACCTGTCGGATGTTGTTATACGGTTGCCGTTGAAAACGCGTCTGAAGGAGCTACTCCTGCTGCTGTCCCTCCCGCCCTCAACCTTCGTAACCTGAGGGTTGAAGTTACAAGATTGGCGTAAAGGAGTGTTGGCATATGGAAAAGAGATACATGATGCTTGAAAATAAGCTTTGCAAAGAACTGGAATTATTAGAAGAAAAGTATCGCACAGGCGCTGAAATGAGCGAAGGAGATCTTCGTCGAATTGACTTGCTTGTTCATTCTATGAAAAGTCTTGCAACATACACAGCTATGAAACAAGCCGAAAATAACAGTACGCAGAACTCTTCGTATAATAATTTTCCCGCCAGTTCTTATGATGGCCCATTAGGTAATTCATATGGAGCATATAGTAATAATATGAATATGAGAGGAATGCGCAGCCGTGAATCCGGACCGGATATGTCAGGTCATTATCCATATTATCCGGAAGAGCGTCGCTGGTGATAAAAGGGGGCCAAGTTCAATGACAATTCGAATGCCGCGAGGCGATATTCGGCTGGTTCGGTTTTTAGTGAAAGATCCAGAAGGATCTGCCGCAGATATTGATTTCACAGAAATTTATTTTACAGTGAAAAGTACGTCTAAAGATAAAGTTTATCATTTCCAAAAAAAGCTCAGCGCTGGCGGCATTGTCAAACTTGGTCTTGGCGACTACGAGGTAAAGATCGAACCTGACGATACAAGTAAAATGAAATATGGTCATTATAAATTTGATATTCAGATCGCATATGAAGACCAATTAAAAGAAACGTTTGTCGGTGATTTTATTCTGACAGAAGAAATAACGTTTAATGAAAATGAATGACAGGGAGGTGAGCATATGTACGATCTTGAGATTCATCCAATGCAGAGTGATAACTATTATAAACTTATGCTTACCACGCCTGTGGCAATCGGTTCGGGATCAGAGGATTACAACGTGTTAAGAAATAAGCCAAGAATCAACGGAGTTGAACTTATTGGAAACAAAACACTGGAAGCGATTGGGATCCCGGACCTTTCTAATGTTCCAATGGAGGCTTTATCCAACGAGGAACTTGACTCAATTGTAAATTCATAATGAAACGAGGACACGAATATGGCATACGAAAATAAGTATCTCGATTCTACTGGTGTGAAACACCTATGGGATAAAGCCGCCTCTATTTACGTCCAGAAAGAAGCAGGTAAGGTTTTATCTGACGAAAACTATTCGGCAGCTGAAAAAGAAAAGCTGGCAATTCTCAGAAATTACACACTTCCATTTGCAACCACAAACGTCCTCGGAGGTATAAAAATTGGAGACGGTTTAAGAATAGATGAAAATGGCGTTGTCCACACTGTATATAATCCTGAAATGCCTATCGACTGGGACGATATTCAAGATTTGCCAACTACGCTTGCTGGATATGGAATTACAGACGCTGCAACAAAAACAGAACTCGAAGATGTTCGAGCAGCGGTATCAGAAGTATACAGGTATAAAGGCTCTGTTCCGACTGTAGCCGATTTAGACAACATTGCAAATCCGGAAAACGGAGATGTGTACGACGTTGAAGAAAACGGTGCGAACTACGCATGGAACGCTAACGAAGAACGCTGGGATAATCTCGGCGGCCTTGTAGGAGTTGAAGCGCTTTCAAATTATGAACTGGATATTATTACAGGCTCTGCTTCTTCGGTGCTTGCGTTAAAAGAACTTATTGCTCGCGGCGGGAATGTAGACATGGCTGCAAACTTAACCTTTTCTGAGCCAATCACAGTCGCGCAAAATGTTGTTTTAGACCTTGGCGGAAATACTCTTTCATACTCCGGATCGGATTATGCGTTTGTTGTTAACGGGGCAACAATTACGTTTAAAAATGGCACTATTCAAACAAACGCTCGTGTTGCACAAGCAACAAACGGAGGAGAGATTATTGTTAACGGAGGATCTTACAGATCCAATGCTGTTGGATTCGTTGTAGAAGGAATAGGTTCCAAGTTCACGCTTAATGCTGGCGAAATCAATTCAAGCAACGGCGGTATTGGTGCATTTAATCAAGGTTCCATCGAAATTAACGGCGGAGATGTCGTTGCTCACGATTTTGCCGCCATTTTTACAGACAAAACATCAGGTCATGGCGGCAATTCTATTGTTATAAATAACGGGAATTTGTTTGGCAATGTAACTACAACAGGATACGAATCATGCTGCGTGTATATTGCCAATAATGATACTTTCGTTATGAACAACGGAACGCTTACTTCTTCTGATGGATGCGGCATTCTGATGAGGGCCGGAACAGTTACTATAAACAATGGCAGCATTACTGCGATACGTGGAGATAATTCTCCCGGAAAAATCGGAGATGATGCAACGCAAATGTCAGCCTCTGCTGTAATCTATCATGAGTCTGCAAATTTCCCCGGAAAGGCAAATATGAGTTTAACTATTACGGACGGTTTATTTACCGGAACAGATCATTCTGTTGAAATTCTTTCGAACGAGACAACACCAAATGTTCACATTGAAGGCGGAGATTTTAATCCCGCAATTTAACGGAGACGGGTCCTGTTATTGACAGGACCTGCTCCCCTACTTTTTGAGAAAGGAAGTGAGAAGCTATGTTTATTCCAGGCGAAACCGTTTTGCATTCATTTACAATGCCATTTCAACGGGAAGACATTGTTAAAGTCATTGTTTCGTATAGGCAGAATGACGATATTATACTGGAAAGAATTGTGTATCCCGGTCAAATACAGAACACAGCCGGATTAAGCAGTAAGTTTAACGTAATTCTTTCTCAGGAAGAGTCGTTACTATTCCAGAATAATGCATGGTATTACACACAATTAAACGTCATTCTTACAGGCAACGTACGCGGAGTTTGTAAAGAAATGAAAGGTTATGTCGGATTACAGCATATTAACGAGGTGGTGAATACAAATGGCTGATGGTATTTTTACATTTTCTGCACAGTTCCAGGAGCTCCTCCCTGCTTATAAAGATGTTACCCGTGTTTGGATCGGAAACGGCATTGACACCGGAACCGCAGGTATGCTGTATGCCGAATATAGAGACGGACATTATACAGAACTCGGTTCTGTTTCTTTATATAGAACAGCTGTTGAAAACGGTTATACTGGCACAGAAGCTCAATGGCTTCAAATGATTATGAGTGTTTCTGATCTTGTTTCAGGATCGGAAGTTACAGCTTCCTATCAAGTGTCAGACGATGGCGTAAATCATCCGGCAGAAGATTCCGAATGGTCTCTTATCCCAGTGTTTGAACGCGGAAAGTTTACATGGACAAAACTTGATTTGAAATGGATTGACGGAACACATACACCGTTATATTTTCCTGCATATCAAGGTCAAAACGGACAAGTGGAAAGCGTCAATGGTGAAACCGGAGATGTAATCCTGCACGGATCTATGCTACCTATTACCAGTACATCAGATCAGACAATCAAAGAATATATTGACGAAAATGATGATCTGGATACTGCAACTGACGATGAAATAGATGCAATGTTTTCAATGGTATTCTTTTCAGGTGCGGTTTTTCTTTCCGGCCGAAGATTTGAAACCGGAGATTCTGTAACTCTTGGTATCGAAGCTGTAACATCAGGTGCTCCAATGCCGGACAACACGGAAGTTACGATTTATCCATCGAGAGGCAATAGCAGTAAATTTACATTCGGTGATATTTTCTTTGACACGGGAGATTTACCAACAGGTCAAACAATAAAAACATTTGAGTATCACATTCGAGAAATAAGGCACACTATAAACGGAGCGTCTTTTGACGACACCGTGTATACCGTTTCCGTTACAATTGAAGATAAAGGAAACGGTACGTTAAAAATAACTAAAAGCGATAATTTCAATTCAGTTTATTTTGTCCATACATATTCAGCTATGGGGCGTGTTGTCTTCCAGGGGAATATGCAATTAAATGGACGCGCTATGGCCGCAAGAGAGTTCATGGTTCAAATAAAAGAAGGAAACGAAATAATTGCGGACAACATTTCAACTCTTGTCGGAGCAGCTTCAGATGAAGCTACGGCAATTTCATTCCCTCCGATCAATTATACACTGGATGATATCGGAACTCATATTTATACGGTTAAAGCAACTGACGTCGATAAAAACGGAGTTACGATCTCGAAGGTTGTCTATACCGTTACGGTTCTTGTTAAAGATGAAATCAGAGACGGCGTTCTCGAAATTGAAACAAACGATACAGAAAAAAATCTTAATTTTATCCACACTTATGAGGCGACCGGATCGATCACGTTTATTGGAACGAAAACTATTTCCCGCCGCAAATATGTAAATGGAGATACTGTTTCTATGTCTATTACCGGAAATGGGAAACTTCCTTCTCCGGCAACGATATCGGTGCCTATTACTATAGGAGAATATTCTGCAGATTTTAGTTTTGCTACTATTTCTTATACTTTAACTGATATGAAAAATCAACTGGATCAGTATGACGACGTAAAAACCATTTCTTATCTTGTAACGGAAACAGCAAATTTACCCGGCGTTGCAGGTGATGGAAAAGTTCATAGCATCGCCGTGCGAATTACTGATGATAAGAAGGGTCATCTTATTCCAGAAGCAACATATGCAGACGGCGATAAACTTAACTTCGGAGGTGTATACAGCGCATCCGGATCGATTATTATCAATGGTATTAAAACGCTTGAGAATCGTAATTTTGTTGCATCGGATACAATGTCAGTTACTATAAATGCTACAAATGGCGGAAAGCTTCCTTATCTTACAACGTTTGCCGTTCCTCTTCCGGTTGGGCAAAAAACGGCAGACTTTCATTTCATGGAGTTAACATATACTCTTAACGAAACGGAAGAACAGCAAACACGTACATTCAGCTACATCGTAACAGAATCGACAATTATTGCCGGAGCAACAAACGATACAAGAATTCATACTGTAGATATTCAGGTTACTGATTTATATAACGGTATACTTGAAATTACACCAACATACAGCGACGGTAATCGAATTGTATTTGAAAGTATTTATGATGCTACCGGATATTTAGTCATCCCAGGAATGAAAACACTTCTGAATCGTAAATTTAAAAATGCTGATTCATTAAGCGTTGCAATATCCGGAAATACAGATAAACTCCCATCTCCTGCAAATATTTCCGTACCTCTTATGACCGGAGAGAATACTGCAAACTTTGAGTTTGGACAGATCATATATAAGATCACAGACCTTGGAGCAAACGGAGCAAAAACTTTTAATTATATTATAACGGAAACCGCTAATATGACAGGAACAACTCCTGACAGTTCAACAGATAGCGTATCCGTTGAAGTCCATGATTTGTTTGACGGAACGCTTAGCGTTACGCCAACATATCAGCAGAATAATAAAGTTTTGTTTACAAACGTTTATTCTGCGACAGGTAATCTTAGCTTTAATTCTCGTGTTGTTTTTACAAACGGAAATATGTCGGCTCACCCATTTACAATAAAACTTACACAGGTTGACGGAAACAATAGTACGACCCAAGCTGTGTCGAATGTAGTTCTCGCAACTCCTGTTACTCGAATTGCAGACATTGGCAGTACGCAGGATGTTGATTTTTTAGACGTTGTAACGTTTGTTAAGAATTCCAGCCGCGACGACACTCAGACGTCATATTGGTTTATGTTGGAAGAAATTGTCCCAACTGTTGACCAAAATTATATCAACGGTAATATTAAGTATGACGTTATTAAAAAATGGATTAACGTGAGTGTTTCAGACGACACTAACGGCAATTTGATTGTAACCAAAACTCCGGCAGCATCTGGAAACATCGATGCGACATTTACAAACGAACAACTTTGCGACCTGACTATTTCTAAAGTATGGAACGGAGACGACGCAAAACTTACTGCAGCGCAAAAGAACTCAGTCGTCTTTTCCGTTGTTGGTCCTGCCGGTTATAGTTCATCGTTTACGTATGCTGACATGACAAACGGAAGCAAGACTCTTGAGCATCTTACTCTTGGCGAATACACAGTTACGGAATCAAATAACTCATTTGAAAATTTTGAGATTACGACAACGTATAAAGTTGGCAGTACTGCAACCAACTCAGTAACTCTTGTTGACGGAACAACAAAAACAATTACTGTCACCAATAATGTTAATAAGCTCGAAGCTTCATTAACGATAACGAAAACATGGACAGGAGACCATGCAAGGCTTACCTCCGAACAGAAAAATGACGTAACATTTACAGTTACAGGTCCGAAACAAAAGTCTTCAGATGCAACAACATTCTTAGAAACATTTACGTACGAAGACATGGTAAATGGTTCAAAGACATTTGAAGGATTAACGCTCGGCATTTATACGGTTACAGAATCAAACGCTGAATTCGAAAATTTCATTGTAACAACTTCATATTCAGTTGGAGCCAACGCAAGCAATAACGTCGCTCTTAACGATGGAGATTCTGCGACGATTGCTGTTACAAACAGCGTTAATAAACTTGAAGGCAGGTTAACCATTAGCAACGTCTGGACCGGTGATCATAGTCTTCTTACATCTGCTCAAAAGAATGCTTTTACTTATACCGTAAGCGGACCAAAACAATCTTCTTCGGATTCATCTTCGTTTAATCAGGTGTTTACGTATGCAGACATGATTAACGATGCTGTTACATTTGAACAGTTAACACTTGGTGAATATATAGTTGTAGTGAGTAATAATACGATTGAAAATTATCAGATTACTACTACTTATTCTGTAAATGGAAATGCAACCAACAGAACTACAATTGGCGACGGCGAATCGAAAACGATCATTGTAACAAACAACGTTAATATTCTGGAAGGAACTTTGACCATTGTAAAAGCGTGGGCCGGAGATTATAACAAACTCACTCCGACTCAGCGCAATGCAATAAGTTTTACTGTTACCGGACCGAAGCAAAGCTCTTCCGATGCAGATGTGTTCAGCAGAACATTTACATATGCAGACATGACAAACAATCAGATGGTTCTCGAACATCTAACACTTGGAACATACTCTGTGTTTGAAACAAATACAAGTGTACAAGATTTTGATGTTACAACATCTTATTCTATTGATGGAAGCGAGACAAATTATGCTATTATTACAGATGGTTCAAATAAAGTTGCTACAGTTACAAACACTTATACACAACATGTTGGAAGTTTACAAATTGTTAAACAGTTTGATTCAACAAGCGACTTATCTGATAGTGATCTGACTTCCAATCAAAAGTCTGGCATTGTATTTACCGTATCAGATTGGAACAATAATGTTGTTGATACATTTACGTATGCGGATATTGAGTCTAACGGATATAAGCAAATTGATAATTTGCCTGTTGGAAATTATTCCGTTGTTGAAACAATTGCGTCTGGTAAAGCAGTTGCAAATTATACGTTAACAACAACATACAATCCTTCAACCGGAACTGTTGCTGTATCCCGTACGAACACTTCATCCAACCCTGCTGAAGTTTATGTTACGAATCATTATGAGATGGACGTTGGAACAGTAAAGGTTACAAAATTATTCGAAAACATAGAATCCTTACCAGAAACTTTCCAAATTACAAACAACTACAACGGGGCTGTATTTACATTAAACAATGCAGATAACACTGCAGACGGGATCACTACACCGTTCGAATGGTCAATCACAGACGTCCCGGCTGAAACTGTTATTACATTCACCGAAAGTGGAGAAACTGTTGCCGGATACGATCTTGATCCATCTGTTGTCAAAATTAAATCTTGTCTGGCTGTTGTAAAAGATTCTGTATCTACTGTTAACTTTGTAAACAGATACATTGAACAAACATGATAACAAAAGTTTATTACAGAGGTGGGACCTCGTGTCCCACCTCTTATCCTACGAAAGGAGATGAAACCTGATGCCGTTTATTACTCCGGATAACCCTTTAATTACACTGGAAAATCTGGAAAGGTTTAAATCAAACCTTGAAAACACATACGGTAAGCCAGGTGGCGTCGCACAACTTAACGAAGACGGTGAAATTCCTGTTTCACAAATAAATTCAAGTGCTTTCAATATTAAGGAGTATGATTCGTTCGACAGTTTTCCTGTTGAAGGAGAAATTGAAAAACTGTATGTAGATAAATCTACCGACTATCTTTATCGATGGGACTCTAATACGTCTTCTTATATTAACGCTTCATCACCAAATGGTGTTAAATATACACCACAACAACTTACCGAACAACAAAAAGAACAGGCACGCGCAAATATTGGTGCTATCGCAGCGGAAGACGTGCCGGAAGGCAACAATGTACGCTATGTTCCACAGGTTCTTACACCAGAACAGCAAGCACAGGCTCGACAGAACATCAACGCACTTGCAGCTGATGAGCTCCCGGAAAACGTTTTAACGTATTCCCAACAGGAATTGACAAACGAGCAAAAAGCTCAAGCGAGAAGCAATATTAACGCCGCTTCAGCAACGGAAGTCAGCGGGATTTCAAACACTGTAAACGATTTAAGTGATCGTCTGAATAATTTCGGCAACTTCGTCAGAGAAGTAACTCCTTCTGAAGGCGGAATTGAAGTCCGATACGATAACAACCAAATTGAAGAAATTGAAACCGGGCTTGTATTTGACGGCGGTTTTGTTGATGAAAACAATTATCTTTATCTGAAGAAAGGCGACGAAACTCTTTCCAATGATGTATTTACTCCATTTCAGCTTCCTGCCGGCGGCGGTGGCGGCGGTGGATCAGCCATTTCTTTGTCAGAGGTTGTAAAGGTAAACACTGTCAGAAATGGTGCCGATGCTATATTCAGCTTTGTGGTAACTACCTCAGACGATACAGATGTTACTGTAAAATGGTATGTTGACGACACTTTATATCTCACAGAAAACAAAGAAAGCGGAGCAAGATTTTCTTTCAATGCGAAAGCTGGTCTTGTTCCATCCGACGACAGTGTTGTTAAAGCTACTATTGAATCTGCAGGTGGAAGTTCGTTAACAAGACGTTGGACTGTTCGTTCCGTTGCTTTTGCGATTAACTGGGGATCTTCTATTAATCCTATTATGCTGTATACAACGAACAGTAATATTTATGTTCCTATTAACGTATCCGCGGAAGCCAATACAAACAATATAGTAACTGTCAATATCGGCCAACATGTAATTACAAGAACAGTTACTGGAAGCCTGACAATTACTGTAGAAATAAATAAAGAATATTTTGAGACCGGATTAAATACCGTTACTGCCACTATGGTTTCTGCTGACAATCCGGAAGACGTCGCCAACACTATCCAATTTGTTGCAATATGGGGATATGGCGCAATCTCACCAATCGTTGCGTTCCCCTCTTCTTCTATTGAATGCACACAATACGACCTCGTTAATATTCCCTATTTCGTTTTCGATCCGGATAATGAAGTTGTAAACTGTACAATTCAAATTGGATCCGGTGATGCCAGAAGTCAAACTGCAAGCCGCAGAATCCAATATTACCAGTATTCTCCAATGCAAGAAGAAACAGTAACGGTTACGCTTTCATGTAAAAATGTTCAAGCAACTATGACTTTAGTTGCAAACCGCAGCGATTATAAGTTGGATTATTATACAGATGACAGTCTTCAGTACGTTCTTGATCCGATTGGACACAGTAATACAGATGCAGATCGTGAACAGTTTGCACAGCTTATCTTCAGCGAAGAATTCGATTGGGAAAACGGTGGGTTTAAAACAGACCCATCTGGAGCTGCCGCATTTGTTGTTAAGAAAGGGAATCATGTAACGCTCCCAAGGTCGCTATTTGCCGACAGCGACATTAACGGAAAAACAATCGATATTTCTTTTCGTGTTACAAACAGTGATGAGTATCAAGCTGTTGCTATGCAAGATACAAACAACGGTGCTACAAAAGGGATTGTTCTGAGGGCTAACAACGGCGATATTATGCTTAATAATGTTGCCGGACAGGACTTCAGATACAGCGAAGAAAGTCGAATTGACCTTTCTATTCTCGTAGAAAACATTGTTGAACAGCGTATTATGACATTGTGGCTGGACGGTGTTCCATCCAAGGTAAATCCATATGATGCAAATATGCTTGTTCATAATGAAAATCCGCTCGTTATCGGATCGGATCACTGCGACGTATGGGTTTATGCCATTCGCGTGTATAACGCAAACTTATCCAAGAAACAAATGATGCAGAATTATGTATCTTCAGGAAGCACAACAGAAGATAAGGTATCCAGATATCAGATTAACACAATTCTGGACGACAGAGATCGTATTACGCCTGCAGCTCTTCATACAGCCGCACCGAATCTAACAATTGTTCAGATCAATGCGCCGAGAATGACAATCAGCAAAAGCGATAGCGTTCCTGCTACAATCACGATCACGGATGGGGCTACGGTTTTGGAACTTCCGGAATCCTCCGGTACTGTATTTAAGGTGCAGGGAACTTCGTCTGCTGCATACGGCCGGTCTTCTTATAATCTCGATATCGATTTTAAAGGGAGCGGTAAAAAATACAAAATCTCTGAAAACGCAATTGGCGTAAATTACCTAAACATAAAAGTAAATGTTGCATCCTCTGAAAGTGCAAACAATATTAACGCGGTAGACTGGTATAATACATTCCAGCCGTATCTTACAGAATCAAGACAGCGTCCCGGCGTACGTGATACGGTAGAAGGTAAGCCTTGTGCCGTATTTATCCATAACACAAATTCAACAGACGTATGGTTCAGTTCTCAACTTGTAAAAGCAGGAGAAACTATTCTATATGCAATGGGAGATATTTGTAACAGCAAAAAGAACAAAGCTGTTTTTGGTCAGGATGGCGAAGGCGAGCATCCAACAAAAGCGTGTATTGAAGTATCCGGAAACGATACCGAGCCGCAACGCTTTCGCAGTACTGCTGCTGTCTATAACCCTGAAGATGAAGAATGGCAAACTACTACAATTGAAGAAGGTCAGACGAAAAAAATTAAACACTTTGAATGGCGAATGAATCCTGACGATGGCGACTTGAATGATGTTGTATCTTCATGGGATAATACTGTAGCCTGGGTTGTTTCTACGATTGGAGACAGCGCGAAATTCAAACGTGAAGTCGGTAATTATTTTGCGATTCCTTCAATGTTATATCATTTCCTGTTCATTGAGTATTTTTCCGCATACGATAACATTAGTAAGAATACCTTTTATTCTTATGACTGGGATGAAGATGCAGGAAAATATCTGTGGAACATCAAAGCCGCATATGACATGGATACAATTCTTGCTGCCGACAATGACGGTAAACCATTTGGTGATTACGGTCTTGACTACGGAGATACCGATAATGGCAGAAGTTACTTTAATGCCGTAGATAATCCGATTTGGGTTAATATCAAAGAAGCGTTCCAGACTGAACTATCTAATATGTACATCTCCCTTCGTACTGCAGGAGCATGGAATGTGAACGACATCCTTGCAAAATGGGATAATTATCAAGCGATTAGACCTCATGCAGCTATGATGGTAGACGCTTACAATAAATACATCCTTCCTTATAAAACTTCCGGGATGATTATCGACGGCGAAGTTAAGTCATATGACGATTCTTATCTTCCAAGACTTCAGGGATCTAAAACGTATTGGCGTAAACAATTTTTAACTTACCAAACTGCTTATATGGATGGCAAGTATGGTTATTACTCCAAGACAAACTCCACTCAATTCCGGACTAACTGTGAAAGCGGACGACGGTCGTTTGCAATTAAGTCTTATGCGAAAACCTATATTACATTACTCGTTGATGACAACCGTGTTGGAAGTCAGAAAGTAGACGCTGGGCAGGAAACTGTATTTAACAATATTTCTGTTGGTTCCAACACAACTCTTTATATTACTCCCGACAGACTGGTTCAATATATTCGTCCGTTAAACGAAACTGCAAACAGTACATTTACAGCTTCCGGTGCAACAAAGCTTACAGAAGCAATCTTAGGTGGAGAAACTGTTAATACGTCTTGGCCGTCAGGTACAGGTGTTAGCATTCCTTCTGTTTTGCTTCGTGATCTTTCGATCCGAAATATGACTAACTTCACAGGGGCTTTAAATATGGCCGCAAATGTTGAGTTGGAAACTCTTGATACAAGAGGAACAAAGGCAGGTTTGATTACGTTGCCTTCGTTTGCTCCGTTAAGAACCGTGCAACTAAATTCCGTTACCGGAATTGTGGCCTACAACCTTAATAAAGTTCAGACTCTCTCCATGGAAAGCGGAAACAATCTGATCTCTGTGCGCATTGAAAACTGCAATAGTGTTGTTGACAATGCGATTGCGACATATATGACACAAGCTATGAATGTTCAGCAATCTCAAACCCGCAGAATCCGAGCCATCGGAGTCAATTGGGAGTTTGCCAATCTGGACGTGTTATATAAGATTGCCGGAACATGGAAAGGATACAATGCACTTGGTGAAGAGCAAGACGCTCCTGTTGTTACGGGAACTGTTCATGTAGCTTCGATGTCTAAGAAGAAGCTTGAAACCATTCATGCGATGTGGGGCGTCGGATCAATGGAAGATAGTCTTGATGAAGAAAACCGCATCTGGACTTCTCCAAATTTAACCATCACTTTCGATGCTTCGATTCCTTACTTCAACGTTACGTTTAAAAACATGGACGGATCTGCGATTAAGGATCGCCAAGGACGAGATTATATTCAATATATTGATCTTGGCGGCACAGCATACGATCCTATCGATGCTGGCGAAGTGGATACACCGATATACATCGATACAACAGGGCAATATTCTTATACATTTACAGGGTGGCAGAATATTGAAGGCGCTGTTAATGCTGCTAAAGACGTTACGGCAATGTATTCTCAAGCAATTAATACATATACTGTCAAATGGTACGATAAACCGAATGGCAATCTTTACGATATTCGTGAAGGAATTCCATTTGGCGGCGAAGCTGTTTACGATCAAGATGGCACAATTGGTTTTCCTGTCATGGAAGACAAAGAAATTGCAGGCGTGTATAACGTATTCAAAGGTTGGGATAAATCCACCGGATATGTACGCGGTAACATTGACGTATATGCCCTTTGGGAAGAAGGAAGTCTTCCTACACCTGGCTTAGTTGAGCTAAAAGATATGAATGTTGCACAGATTCATGGTATTACAAAAACCAACCGAGCATCTGAATTCTTTGAAGATGAAGACTATATAGATATCACAGTCGGCAGAGATTTCAATTTCAATAACGTGGTTTCAGAAACACTTGTTGAAAATCGGTATTTTAACGGTAACGAGATACTTCGAATGGAAAACGTAAAACTGTTTGATGCTGATGCTCCAAGCTTTACTCTTGCTGTAGATTATGAATACACAGATGTAACTTCAAACGCAACTATGATCAGCTGCTGCGATGCAACAGGAAGCGCCGAAGGATTCAGAGTTTACTTCTATCAGTCTAATAACACAACAGAAAACCATAGTATTCAGGTGTTATGGGGCGACAGGACAGCTATTGTTGGACATGGCAGAAACAGGGGAATTCTTGTGTTAAGACACAGAAAAGGATCGAAAAACCTGCTTGTAGCCTCCGATAACGGTGGACGGTATATCAGTCACTCTAATTCTTACGGCGGAGATGATTTCCCTGACCAAACGTATTCTCTTAATAAATACGATGGATATAACGCTTCAGGGCTTACAGTTGAAATGGTCAGAGCTCAAGAGACAACTACAGATTCCGTTCTTTCGTTTGGTGCTATGGCTTATGGCACTCAAGGATATCGGTTCCCTGCAAAAGGATGGATTCATTGGTGTAAGATTTGGTATGACGATCTTGGCCCTAAAGCCGCAAATGAGCTTGCGAGTTGGCCGCATGAGGTATGGAGAATGCACTATCGCGGAAACCATCTTTATAACAAAGACGATGGAACGGGCTTAATGGACAGCGCTTCCTTTATTGCGAACGCTCCGCTTTCTCAATTCTACGAGATGTATCCGAGCTCCCAGAACGATACAACCGGCGGATGGCGCAATTCGGTGCTGCGTTCATTTGTTTCCACTCGATGCTTTAACGCTCTCCCCTACAGCTGGCAATCTATTATTAAACCTGTAAGCATTGTCACAAAAGGCGGTGCAGGAAATTATAACAACCTTGAATATACTACGGATAAAATTTATGTTCCTTCTTATGCCGATATGACTGCATCAACACAAAGTCTTATCAGTTCAGAAAGCTCTCAGATAAGTTGGTTTGTCAGCAACAAAGATCGTGTTAAATTTATGGGTATTACAATTCCTGAAAATGCACAAGTCATTACGGATGTTGAACATGATCCAACGCTGTATACTGAAACATACACAATCAAAGAAGGTGACGTATGGATTCCGCTTAATGGCGGCGGTAAGTCATATGTCTACATCAGCGCAGACACTGCTTCAAAACATGGATATATTGGCGGCCGCGACATTGAAGATACGGCAAACAATATTGCTGCAGCAGGATCTCAAGGTGGTGTTTGGATTAGGTCTGTTACATATTGGACCAGATCAAACAACGCTACGCAGAGTTCTGTTTCTTACCAGTATTCTGTTTGGCCGACAGGCGAACCAAGGTCTACTTATATCTATTACCAAGAATTCCAGAGACGCGGCATTGTGCTTATGTTCTCACTTTAAGGAGCGTGAAACAACATGACTTATTTTAAAGTAATTAAAAACGATAAGGTAATTGATGTTGGCTGCGTATTTCTCAAATGGAATACAAAGAGACATAAATACAATGTATGTTCAGTAGACGAAGGACAATTCTTACAGTCGCTTGATGAACAACATATTTATCGTGACACATGGATGAAATCGTATCCTAAAGAGGCGTCTGGATATAGTTTTGCCGACATATCAGCAATCACAGAGAGCGAATTCGACGATCTTCGTGAACTGCTTTCGGAAGGAGAAGAAATCACAATAGAGGAAGCTCCTAACGAAATATTCGAAGTTCACGAAGCCGAAGAACACGAAGATAAACCTATGTCAATTGCGGATATGCGCAAAATTATCGCAGAACAACAAATGCAAATCGAACTTCTTAACCAAAGGCTCAATATGTAAAAGAAGGAGGCGGGGAGAACATCTCCGCCTCCTTAAATAAATGTATAAAGGAGTGTTCATTGTGGCATACGAACCCATTGCAACTAAAAAATTTCTTAATTCCACGGGCGTTGGACACTTATGGGAAAAAATCATTGAACGCTATGACTCCAAGCTTGACAGTGTAACCAACGCAAACGATTCTATTTCTGTAAGTAATAATCGTGAAATCAGTGTTAACATCAGCGCAGAAGCTGACAACAGACTTCAGTTGATTACAACCGGATCTAACAAAGGTTTGTATGTATCTCCAGTTGCAAATCAAGATACATACAGTATTGTAAAAGATGCAGCATCTGGAGATTATGCTGCTGTCTATCATCTCCAGGTTACTCCAAACGGCTCCGGAACCCCGCAAAACGTTGGAGCGGCTATTAATATCCCAAAGGATATGGTAGTTGAATCCGGTGCTGTTGTAACAAAACAAGCTCCTGGTCCTGATGATCCATGGCCTTATGCTGGAACTTTCATTGAACTCACACTGGCAAACGACTCAGAAGACAAGCTCTATATTGATGTCGCCGGTTTGATTGAATACGTAACCTCCGGATCAGAATCTGGAGATATGGTGGTTATCAATATCGACGGCCAGCATCGTGTAACTGCAACTATTACGGACGATACAATCACGGCCGCTAAGCTTGCTCCGGCTATTCGCGCTCAGCTTGCCGCTGGTTCAACTGCTGTTCAATCCATTTCTGAAGGCGCAACCAACGGGACTATCGACGTAGATGGAACAGAAGTATCTGTTCACGGACTTGGATCTGCTGCTTATTTAGCTTCAACTGCATTTGATGCTGCCGGATCTGCAGATGCTGTTCTCGGTACAAATACAGATACTGCGTCTATGGTAACTGTTCACGGAGTGAAACAATATGCTTCTGACGCATACGCCGCAATCATCGGTCTGACAAACAGTGAAATTGACGCTGCTATTGCAGCCGCAAACGTATAAAGCACTACAATAGGTAGCGAGTTAACAGCTCGCGCATCCTTAAAGAAAGGAGAAATGTAGAATGCCGAATACATACGCGGCAACGAATCAAAAGAAATTTCTGGATGCCGAAGGGCTGACTTATTTCTCCAGAAAGCTGAATAACTATCCTACAAACGATGTTATAGAAGCTGTTATCGAAGGCGTTCAGGATGCTCTAGATGAAAAAGTGGATAACACTTCTGTTGGAACGGCAAATGGAGTTGCGTCACTTGATTCAACCGGGAAAGTGCCGTCTTCACAGCTTCCGCCAGAAACAACTTACGAGTTTGATAGTAATTATAATCCACCAACAAATAAAATTGCTACGATGCAATCCATTGCTAATGCATTTTCGTCAAAGAACGGAGATATTACAGGAACCCCAGGCGTTGGAAAAACATTAACATCCTTTTCCCAGTCCGGGGCAAATGTTACTGCGGTTTTTAATGACATTCGCATTACCAAATCTCAAGTATCTGATTTTCCTTTAGAAGCAACGGAGTCTGCAACAGGGTTGATGAGCGCAGCAGATAAAATAAAACTCGATGGAATTGCTGAAGGAGCCACTAACAATACTGGTACAATAACCGGCATTATTATGAATGACCAAACTGTTGGAACTTCCGGTATTGTTAATCTTGGTACTGTTATTACTCAGCATCAGGATATCAGCGGGAAACTTAATACAAATTTAAAAGGTGCTAATAACGGTCTTGCAGAGCTTGACGAAAACGGAAAAGTTCCTTCTTCCCAGCTTCCTTCTTATGTTGATGATGTGCTTGAATTTTCTACAAGAGACGGCTTTCCGCTTACGGGCGAAACAGATAAAATCTATGTCAATTTGGCAGACAATAAAACATACCGTTGGAGCGGATCGATCTATGTTGAAATAAGTCAGTCTTTAGCTCTCGGCACAACAGAGCATACGGCTTTTCGCGGCGATTACGGAGATATAGCATATTCTCATGCGTTAGCAAAAGGTACGGCTTATAACCAAGGTTTATACAAAATTACAACCAATGCCGAAGGGCATATCACAAATGCGTTATTAGCAACAAAAGAAGATATTACCGATCTCGGTATTCCTGGTCAGGATACCACTTACAGCGCAATTACAAACGCGCAAATCGATTCTTTATTTGAATAACTAATAAAAAGAGCGAAACTATTAGAGATAATTGTTTCGATTTTACAGTCTCGCTCTTTTCTTTTTGAGCGAGGTGTTTTTTATGGAAAGTTTTACGAAGCCAATAACAGATTGGATAGAAAATAATGTTCCTATTTCAATTGCTATTGGTGTATTTATTTTTCTGATATTTTTTGAGGTTTCAAAAATAAAAATCTATCCTTTGAGATGGCTATGGAAATGTATTTCATGGCCGTTTCGAAAAATAGACGAACAACGAACCCATTCTTTTAAAAGTATTGTTGCAAGTATGAAATCTGACCTTGATGATAAATTGACAGAAATACAATCAGAAACAAATAAAAACTACGAACTTCTAAAAGACAGGTTCGATTCTTTTGAAAGTCGTTTAAATGAACTTGACGGCAGATTTGATTCTTTAGATATCCGACAGGATCAAACAGACGAACGTCTTGACGAGCTTGCAGCGGCAAGAATCAAGAATCACGTTCTTAATTTTGCCCGTCAATGCCGTAAAGATGAATCACATTCACATGAGGATTTTGCAAACCTTTTTAAGGAAAACAAAATATATGAAAGGTTAGTTGAAAAATACGGCTGGGAGAACGATGTCTACAAACACGACTTCGAGTATATAAAACGAGTATATGATGCGACTAATGACAACGGCGGGTTTTTGGAATGAGGTGTTTATCATGGGCGCAAAAAACAAAATGGATCCACGACGCCAATTCAGCAAATGGCTTGCCAGAAGTAGTGCATGGTTTCTTATCTTTTATCTTATTGCTCTGCTTGTTTTAATTTACTTGCGGCCTGATACAGCAGTTGCTTGTGTGTATTTAGCTATTATCGTTTCTGTTATTCGGATATTTGATGCCGGATTTTATACAAAAAACAGTCTTACTGAAAAGATGCTGCTAACAATTCTCGATAAATCTAAATTAAGTATTTCATTGAAGAGCGGAACCAATACAAATGATGAATCTTCAGAAGACGACGAGTCTACAGAAGAGGAAGGAGAGAGTAACGGATGACATACAACGAAGTAGTAGAAAGTTTCCTAAAAAAAATTAAAACTATTGCCAACAGTAAACCTGCCTATAAGCAACCTGGAGATGGAAGCGACGGTACATGCGATTGTATCGGATTAATTATTGGAGCCATTCGTCGAATGGGTCTCAAATGGACCGGTATTCATGGTTCAAACTGGGCTGCGCGTAAAGAAATTGTAGAACTTAAAAAGATTTCAAACGCTAACGATCTCCAGCTTGGAGATATTGTTTTTAAAGCTTACGAACCTGGAGATCCCAGAAACAAATTACCTGCAAGATACAAAAAAGGCGGACAATATTATAACGGCGATTTAAAAGATTATTATCATGTCGGTGTTGTTACTCAGGTTAATCCTTTACGTATTACTCACATGACAAGTCCAACTGTAAAGGTTGATACGAATTTAGGTAAATGGTCTTATTATGGAATATCTAAAATTCTAAACAACGTTGCTCCAGAACCAGAACCAACTCCTGTTCCTTCAACAGGATCTATTGCGGTTGTTGTTGCAGATAACGGTTTTCCTGTAAAGATGCGGCAGTATCCGTCTACATCTTGCGCAACGTGGGTAAAACTTCCCGTAGGAACACGCGTTGAAATTATTTCACCCGGAGAACAGTGGGCGCAAATAAATGCTTTCAGTCGTAAAGGCTGGTATATGATGGCAAAATTCTTGGATGTCGTTGGTGACGGAAAAGGAAAATATTAAGGAGATGATTATATGGAGTTTTTAGCTAATAATTGGTATATCGTTCTTGCTGCAATTGCAGCTGTCGTTGTTTTAATCTACTTGGTTGTTAAGTTTTTAAAGTTTCCTCGTGCAGAGCAAATTGCTAAAATTAAAGAATGGCTTTTATTCGCCGTCACCGAAGCTGAAAGGGAGCTTGGCAGCGGCACCGGACAATTAAAACTTCGTTATGTGTATGATATGTTTGTTGCAAAGTTTCCTTATCTTGTAAAGTTTATTTCATTTGAATATTTTAGTCAGCTTGTAGATGATGTTTTAGCCAAATTTAAAGAACTGTTTAAAACAAACAAAGCAGTTAAGCTTTATGTTGATTCAAACACTAACGTTGAACATAAAGAAGTAGTGTGATCATTGTGAACGAAGAAAAAATCTGGAAATTCATTTATGAAAAATCTCACAACGCTTACGGGACGGCTGCTTTAATGGGAAATTTAATGGCTGAAAGCTCTCTGAATCCTAAAAATGTTACAGGAAGCAAAGATCCAGACTATATTCAAAAAGCTGATAGCGGAACAATTAATTTCGCAAGAGACGGACATGCATTCGGATTAGTCCAGTGGTGTTTTTATACACGTAAAGAAGGACTACTGGCTTATGCTAAATCTTTAAATTCTTCCGTTGGAGATATAAACATTCAATTGAATTATATGTGGAAAGAATTGAAAGACAGCTATAAACCAGTTTACGAATCCATTATAAATGCAACGAATATTAAAGAGCCATCTGATATTATTATGACAAAGTATGAAAAGCCTGCCAATACGAGCGAAGCGATGAAGCAAAAACGAGCAGATTACGGCCAGAAGTTTTATAACATGTTTGTTTCATCTGAGCTCAAGTCAAACACTGTGAAAAAAGAATCAAACACCCTGGTCAAGAGGGTTATTATAACAACAGATCGTGTAAACCTCCGAGCCGGAAATGGACTGAATTTCTCTAGAGTTTCACAAGTAAATAAAAACGCTATGTATGAATGGGTTGCAACAGCAGAAAACGGATGGCATGCTATTAAAATCCCAGGTAAAGTTGTATGGGTAAGCGGTGAGTATTCTAAAGTCCAATAAATTAGGCGACACTCGAAAGTGTCGCCTTTTTTATATGCTTTTATAAATTGTTAATTGTTCGAAGTGAATTCTTTATGCGATACGCATGTAGTTCCGGAGTAACTCCTGTATGTACGAGTAAATCCGGAGCGCAAAGAGATGTTTGAATGATTACATCTTCTTGTCGTTTGTATCCATCTTCGACACTTATTATAATTCTTTTCTGCCAGCTACTTGGAAATCTGTTTTGCATGCGAAGAATGTTTCTTCCAAGTTCATACATACAAATTGGTTGGTCTGAATCACTATTGCAGAAATACATAGCAAAGATATCCATTTTTTCAAGACGTTCATATTCCCATACTATTTGTCTATATGAAGCAGACTTGTCTGTTACATCGAATTGATTTTGTCTTGGATTAAAAATAGTTATATCTTTATATTTTAATTCTTCAATGACTTTTTGTTGCCAGTCATCGCAGTTTGTAATTCCACCAGCAAGAAATACAGACGGAAATACAGGTGTTTCTATATTTGGGGCCGTAATTATCTGTGCCATCTAATTTCTCCTTAATCCCATAAGCAATCCCAATGTTCGAGCATTTCGTACATCGTTTTCTTAAATAATTCTTTATGCTCATCAGTTAATTCGAGCCATCGTTTGTAGTATTTTTCTCTTAGTTCCTTTTCTTCGTCTGTTTCTTCTTTTGCAAGAATTGTCTGAGGTTCTTTCATTAAACAGTTCATGTAAAGTTCGTAATACTCGTTACCTTCATTTTCATCCTGACAAGTTGTGATTTGATCTGCCATACGATGAAGCCAACTATTCCAGTTTTCAGGATCTTCAAAAGGATGTGTTCCCGGATATCCGCGTCCATGCATTGCCATATCTCTCAACATTTTCGGAGCTATTTCCTTAAACCACATATCAAAGTTAGCCCAATCAATATAGCAATATCCTTTCGTCGTTCTCTGCCATGCGTTCTGTATATTCCATTTTAGTTCACGAAACCATCTCCATGGTTTCTTTAAATAAAATTTTACTGGATAACTCCATGTCCAAACATTTAAATTATCTTTCAATTTTGCTTGCCGTCCTTTTTGTGTTCTTTCCTATATAGCGGGCATGTTTCTGTTTCTCTGAATAAACTCATAGAAAATAAACCTTCTTTAGACAATTTATTTGCCAGATTTCTTTCGCATTCCAAATTAGAACATTCGTTTCCACACCAAGTTATATCATCGTGGAGCCATTTATACAGTTCGTTCATTTCATTTTCCTGCTTTAAAATTATAAACAGGTTTTATAATTTCCTGTATTTCGATTGTTGGTTCTATGTTATTGATTATTTCATCCATTGGTTTGTAAGCCATAGGGCATTCATCCAACGTGTCTTCAGAAACAGAAGTTGTAAAGATTCCAGTCATTGAATTCCTGTATTCTTCCAACGGAATTTTCTTTTTAGCTTCTATTCGTGACATAATCCGACCAGCTCCGTGCGGAGCAGAAAAATTCCAGTCTTCGTTGCCTTTGCCGATCCCGATAATACAGCCGTCCCGCATATTAATCGGGATGATAACCTTCTTGCCTTTTTCTGCAGAGATAGCTCCTTTGCGAATAATATTTGACTCAATGTCAATATAATTATGAATTGTTTCAAAATGATCAGAGCTTGGCCATGCCATCAATTTGCAGATAATTGTAGCGATTGTCGCTCTATTTCGAATTGCAAATTTCTGGCATATTTCCATGTCATGAAGATAGTTCAGCCTGTCCTGACCTTCCAGATAGCATAGTTCATTTGGCATCTTTTCTACATTAGAAAATGATTTTCGGATTTCTTTGATTGCCTGTTCAATTTCTTTTTCTCGGCCCTGCTCTTTGTAGTCTCGGATTATTTGATTAATTTTATTTTTCAGTTCTTCCTTATTATTATTAATTCGTTTAATTGCGATAGACTGATAATAGTCCGCAACCTGTTTTCCCAGGTTTCTGCTTCCGGTATGGATTACGAGATACTTACAACCGTCGTCTCCTTGATCTATTTCGATGAAGTGATTTCCGCCGCCCAAAGTTCCAAGACTTCTTTCAAGCCAATCAAGATTCTTCAGTTTATCATAACAAATCAAATCATACATTTCGTGAAACGGTAGAAGATCTCTTTCATGTACGTTCAATCCAGAAGGAACTTTATTTCTAATAACAGAATCTAATTTATTAAAGTCAATATCTCTATCTCCAAGCGATACTGTCAACATTCCGCAACCAATATCTACTCCGACTACGTTGGGAATTACTTTATCTCCAAGGTCTGCAGTAAACCCTATTACACATCCAGCTCCTGCGTGGACATCTGGCATAATACGTACTTTGCATTCAGAGAATACAGGCTGAGCAAGAAGATTGTGTATTTGAAATAGTGCAGCATCCTCAATATTATCCGTAAAAATTTTAAGATCCATTTCATTTACTCCACTTTATTCTCTATTTTATGTAATCTAAGCTATTCTTTATGTCGGCCGGAATGTTTCCTTGCCAAACAAAAGAGTTCTTCAGAACATATTCGTTATAGTTTGCGGCTGTTTTGTTTGCTCGCATCTTTGCTTGCTCGGCCCAGCCTTGCTTCTCTTTATTGTCACTGTCTTTATATTGATTATATGTCATCAAATCACTTGTATAGCTGGACATCATAGACCTGCATGTATCTTCAACTTGTTTACGTGTTGAATATAACGTAGCATCGTCCACTTTATGCAGTTCGTACATTGTATTATTCCATTCTTTGCGGCCGGTAGGAGTCAATACAAAGAATAGTATAACAGCAACAATGACCGTTACTATTCCTACGATAATTATCGTAGTTTTCTTTTCACTGTCTGTCATTCTGACACCACCTTTACAATCGGGTTATCGATTTCAAACGGAATATCAGAGTACAGATATTCTCCTGTCCATTCGATATAGTTTCCGTTTGGAGTGAAGAAGAATATACCGTTATCGTTCTCTCCGTAACTCCCGTCCACGTCGGCCATTTCTGTTGTGATCACGCCACCGTTGGCGTAGTATGTATCGATGTTCGACGGCGTGAGAAAACTGTTTAAGCTGCTGACTTTGCCATCGACTACAAACCGTCCGGCTACAGTATTTCCGGCAAAGATTACAATATATCCTAAAGGTTTTTCAACTGGACATATAAGCATATTGGCTTTTTCTCTTTGCCCGTTTACCCAATATGTTCTGCGGATTAGATTGTAGCGCTCAAGCGAATAATTAATATCGGTTGGGGTAGGCTGATTGTTAGCTAACTTTCCGGCAACTTGCGCTTGAGCTGTTGTGTCTTCGATAGTGCCGGAAGCTTTCCCGTATTCTATTGAATTTCCATTACTTTCGCAGCCAGAGAATACAAATATGCATAAAACCAAGATTGCCATCAATGCAATTATTTTATATTTATTTTTCATTTTGTTCTCCTTTTATTCCTCAATTAATCTTTCTTCAGATATGTTATCCCATATGCTTTGCATTTTATTTTTATATTCCAATGCTTTAAAAAAAGTTTTAATGCAGTCATCACATACTTCATACGAATAAACATGGTTACCAAGATTGTATTTGGTTTCAATGATATGATATTTTCCTTCATATATTCTTTTTCCGCAGCGGTCACATCTGATAACACTTATGGTTCTCCTCATTTGGATCCTCCATTTCTTTTTGCGTCGACTAATGCACGAGCAAGATCGTCAATAATCATATGAAGAACTCTCAATTGAAGTTTGTTGTCCCAGTCAGTACCTCGTTCAAGAAGACCAAGTTTTAAATGAAGCAATTCATGTACAAGTGTCTCTTCATAATCAAATGGTCTGAGTGTTTCTTCGATCTTTTCAGGATTAATAATCTGAATAGAAGCTGTTCTCATGACTTCCTGATAGCTTGTGCAGCCCATTGCGTCTTTGACTGTCATATCTTCAGGATCAACATTGTCGGTTAATGTTATCTGCCAGTTCTGAAGTCCTAACCGTTGTTTCCATTCTTGAAGTAGTTCTAAGTCTTTCGTCATGTATAACTCCTTTAAGAGGCTTTGTCCAATTTGATGTTTTCTTTTTCTGCAAGATCTTTTAGAAAATCTTCAACATCTTTATCTTTTGGTATCATCATGTTAGTATTAAAAATAAACTCTTGGTTGCTATCGCCCGGCATTACTTTATAAAGCAGCAACTTTCAGTTGCTTGCTTGTTTGTTTTGTGGTATCATCTTTGTGTCGGAGTGAAGGTCAGATGGAACATCCCTCTTCAGACCTAACATGATTGTCGAAGCAAGATTATGGGGTGCGCCCCTGATGGAGCAGTGCAACACCGAGCCGACCGGAAGGCCACTACCCAGACAGGATTGAAGCCGAAAGGCTTCTTTTTTTTGTACTCATTAAATGGTGTGTAATACAGCGAGTTACCTTTCTTCGGCATATCTATCGCCACTGAACCTTACGTTGAAATGTTTCTCTTCGTCGCCCCAGCGGAACTTGAAATCAATTTCAACATCGTCTCCAAGACGGCAGTAAAGATTAGGATCGTTTCGCACAGCACTTGGCATGGAGTTTAGATCGTGAGTTGCTTGGTAAATCCAACGATCATAGGTACTCTTATTCTTACACCGGATTACGATATCTGCAACGCGAATACCAATAAACCGTGTATCAATACCGACCCAGTAAGTCCAGCTGCCATCATCGTTTAGCCCTTCAAATCCGTGAACATTGGCATACATTCCGACGGATTTTTGTGAAGCATTCACATATTCGTCATGGATGTGGTTAACCCAATATATCTGTTCTGTTGATTTAAATTTCTTTGAAAATAGTTCCTTAACCCATTCACCGAATCTTTTGAAAATATTAGTTAACTTCATAATTAAAATCCTCCTTATTACCGCATTCGTCCATCTGCACAGAACCATGTTTTTGCATTACCATGTACAGTTTTATTTGCGCATCGTCCAGTTTCTGGATCATAATAAAAGCAGTTTTCGCAATGTACGATAACGTCCTGTTTTTCCAGCGGACACCAGAAAGGTCTATAATCAGAACATTTATGTTCTTCATCAGCTTGACAATAACAGCTCCCACTATTATAACATGGACATTCATAACAATGCTCCGGGAGTGAATTCATTGTAGTTATTACTATCATTCTCCATTCGCCGACCTTTCTCCATCAGCGCAAAACCATTTGTTTCCTTTATTTATTGGGAATGCCTTATCGTGCAATATACATTTTTCTGTAAAACGTAAAATACAGTCTTTGCACCGAACCACTTCAACCATATCTACTTTTGTATTCATACACTCCATTTTCCAAGTAGGCCGAAGTGGTTCTTTCTCAAAATCAATGTCGTTAAAGTATCTGTGGCAATTCACACATTTGTATTTGTATAATTTTGAAAAATCTCCAAGCAAAACCATATAGTTTGGGTTTTTGCAGTTCGGGCAAATCCTATTTACAAATTTAAGGCTCATTCCACTTCACCGCCTGCCCGCATCTGTCACAATAGTTTGGCCTTTTATAGTACCCATAAAATTGATGATTGCATTTAGGACAAAAGTAGAACGATTCGTCATATACTTTTACAGGCTTTGGCTCCAGCTCTTTTAGCATGATAATAGCATTACGTGCTGCCCATATTTTCACTGCAATGCTCCCGTTTGGATTGTCTTCCGGTTGACACCATTCCAAAGCAGATTGGAGTTCACTAATAATTTTCTCCCGTTCAGTCATTCCACTTTACCTTCTTCTTCCACTCAACCAGTTACCGACGGCACTGTAATATGTAGGCTTTTCTCCTGTTTTCTTTTCTATTTTCTTTTCCCTAAAGGTAACAACGATAAGCCCAATTATGCACGTAACTGCTGCTGCTCCCAATGCGCAAAGGATAATAATGGTTTCAGTCATCCTATTTCACCGCCTTTAAACTCTTTTATTCCATGTTTTGATTGCTTTTTGTTTTGCTTCACCGTCATACCATTCATTCATCGTCGGTGATCCAGTTTTCTTTGTTCTGAACATTGTTGTAGACGCTCCACATTGAGGACAACCTGCAGCAAAGTATAAGTCATGTAATTTCTTGAGCATGAAAGAAGGATGCACTTTTGCTACTTTCGCTTTCCCTCCGCAGAACGGGTACGGTTTCAGCTCTTCAACCATTCCATTTTACCGACTTTCCAGCATTTAAGTCATAATCACTTCATCTGCTTTTTCTACGCTGATAAAGAGTAATTCAATCTCCCTTGCACATTTTTCACAAAGGTCATAATCTGTCTGTATGCTTGTAATGTACTCGCCATCATGTTGGTTTATGCATTTTCTTTTTCTGTTAATCGTTATCAAAGCATCGACACCAACGATTGTTTTACATTTATCGCATTGCTTTATAATTGCCATCCCACTTCACCTTCCGTCCGCAATTCCTGCAATAATTGTCCTGCTCATTAGGATCACCTGGGTCTGAATCAATAAATCCGACATATTTACCACAAGCACCGCAACGGAACATCCTCACGCAATTTGCATCCCGTCTTGGCTCAACAGCTTCATGCTCTTTCAGCAGAGAAAGGGCATCACGCATAAGGTCATCGCTACAATCATCATTTTTCCAATACGGACATTTTTCTTCTTCGCACTTCATGTTTATGTTTGTGCAACATTCTAACCCTTTGATAACCTTCTCCCTGTCAAGGCTCATTTCACTTCACCGACCTTCCTTGCGTTTCCCGTCAGCGCAGAAATAATCGTCCGAAATCTCTGTCCGTCTGTAATACTGCGGACAGTTTATCTCGTTCCGCAAAGTGCAATCCTTGCACCTGACAAGTTCCTGCATATTACTGTATCGTCTGCAAAACTCTGCCTGTTCATCTGTGCTTGCTTTCATAATAAACTCGCTCATTCCCACTTTACCAGTCCTTCTTGTGCCATTTTCCATCTATACCCTCATACATCAATTCTTGTTTGCCAAGCATAGCGTCATTAAACCCATTTTCATATTCGTTTTCCTGCTCTTTCAGCAGGGCAAGAATTTTTGTTGCCAATGATAATTCCACTTTGAAATGACCATTCACACAAAACTCAAGGTCTTTGATAACCTTCTCCTTGTCAAGCATCATCACTCTTCCTTTCCCCGTCAGCGCAGAACCAATTCGATTCATGACTATTGCAATCTTTCTTGCACATAGGATTGTGCGGTGTCCCAATATTCAATTTGCAATCCTTACATGGGACAATTTCTGGCTGTTCTTTCAGAAATATAATTATATCATCATATATGTCTATTGATTCCCGAAGCATACACATTGATAATTTTCCGGGTTTTTTAATACAGAATTCACAATCAATACAGTTTCTTGTGTTACATTTTTTTAGTATTTCCAACTCGTTAATTAGTTTTTTTCGGTCAATCATTCACACTTCATCTCCTTGCACTGTTCAAAAGTTGGTTTCCCGGTAAACAGTTTTAAATCCGGCAACAAATCCATCCATATGTTCTTTGTATTTTGGCTCAACCGCTTCCTGCTCTTTCAACAGGGAAAGAATGTCATTTCTCAATTCATCTGTGCAGTCGTGACTTTGATAGTACGGACAATCATTTTCGTAACAAGGACCAGAACCACCAAACTCACAATGCTCAAGTCCTTTAATAACTTTCTCTCGGTCAATCGAACTCCCCATTGTTTACCCTCCTCCGCGTAATGTCGTCAATGAGTTTCTGTTGCTCTTTCAGCAGGGCAAGAGTATCCTGTAACATATAGTCTTGACAATCCATTGTTGTGCATCCTTTTTCGCCTAAATAATACGGACAATCGTTGCACTTTCCGTGTCCAAGGCAAATGTCAATTGCTTTGATTATAGTTTCCCTGTCCATTCACTTCACCACTTTGTAAGGTTGTTCCGGCAATGGTTTCCAATGCGACACGTCCTCTGGTGCAAGTAGTCTTGAGAAATCTACACCGTATGAATCATGCCATGTGTTGCTCCCGTCAAAATAGCAAATAGATGGCATACCTTTATCATGGTAAAAATGCGGTCTCCATACAATGTAGCATCCGTTGCAATTCGGCAGTCTGTCCTTAACGCTTATCCATTCCTGCGCTTTCAGAATGGCAATTGCATTATTGATTATCATTTTCCTGTATCGAGGATCACTATCAAAAACAGTTTTTCCTTCACGGATAAAATCCCTGTCCCGATATGTCTCCAAATCTCTAATAACCTTCTCCCTGTCAGGCATCCCACTTCACCGCCCGTCTTTCGTTTCTGGATTCATAAACCAGTGAATATAACTATCTTCGCATTCCGGGCATATGTATCGATCAAATGGCTCAGACCATTCGGCATGCTTCTTCCCGGGAAAAAGTCTTATACTTGCATATAACGTCCTATGTGTGATCCATCCATATTCTTTCGTTATCTCTTTACCGCACCTGTCGCAAAACGTTTTAGTCATTAACTTCACCGACCTTCCTTCCATACCTTGTATTGTCTTATTCATCAAACTTCACCATTTTCCCATCATGTCTGGACTCTCATCCAAACTTCTTTCCAACTCAAATTTTTTGATTTGTTTTTCCTGCTCTTTCAGCAGATCGCACATCTCATGAAACATTGAAGACGAAAGATGATAAAACGTTCTTGGAGTAAAGAAATCTTCTTCTGCAGTCGATTCAACTCTTTTGATAAAATCATCTATTTTTGTTGTCGTATCAATCTACCTCTTTTTATACTGCTTCGCTATACATCAACTTTACATCTGTTAATGCCCGTATTTCCGGGCAATGCTACTGAGGAACAGTATATTTGCTATTAAATTCATCAACTGCTTTCTGCATAGCGCCACCCCCTTTTTTCGCTTCGTAATACAGCAAGATTGCGATTCCGAATATGCTCCTTTTGCGAAGTTAAGTTCTTTAAATTGGCGGTTCTGGCAAATTCATCCAATATAGTCCCTCGACAGGCATGGCGAATCCATAAACATGCCAATAACCGTCTGTCTGATAACCGATTCCAACGTCGGTTTTTCGATATTTTTTATTGTCTTTCCATGCGTCGTGTTCTATAAAAACAAGAACATTTTCGCATCTTTTCGGCAATGCATCGTTTACATTAATCCATCCTGTCATTTTCTTCTCCATTCAGCAATTTAAGATTTAAAATGCTGGCCTTTCACCAGCTCGGCTTAGTGCAAGTTAGCTTCTCGACTTCTCCCCGCTTCTATCCCGGATGGGTGCCGGATTTTGGCTTCCGTATTGCCATTAAACAGCAATTTTAGCTACTTAATCCAGCACTATTTCCCAGCAATTAGCCGCCATAAACGACAATGTATAAAGCGGTTCCGTGTTTTCTGCGCTGAATGCGTTGAAGTCTCTATCGTCAGCGCAATGTATTCTGAGTGTGCCGTTGGCAATGTACCAATATCCTTTCCACCATGGCAGACGTACTCTTCTCCCTTGTTTCATTGCCAACACAGCGTCACTAAACGACATTATAGCCCCCTTTTCGTATGTTAATTGATTCTATACAGCAATTTTACAAAAATAACGCTTCACCAGATTTTTCGCATTCAGAACACCATTCATCATATGACCAATATGTTGCATTATCTCCGTTCTCATAGATACAATCACCGACATATGATTCATAGCAATTCCGTTTCTGCTCTTCCGTTAATTCATCCCAATATGTCATCACACTTCACTACCATTTCTAATGCCATTTTCTCCAACAATCAACGGCGAGTGCTATGCATCCACCTATCACAACAACATTTATAGCAACAATGCAATACGGGTCATTCATCATCCATGTTAATGCACTGTTAGTCATCCTTGCTTCACCACTTTTTCCGGTCGGCTGTCGTACCACTTTCCACCTTTTTTATAGTTTTCATGCAAACGCCATGCTTTGCATTTTGTTGGTTCCTCACAGTACAGATAACCAATGTATCCATCATTTAATGTGCAATGGTACGGTTCATAGTGCTGGCAGGTAATGCACATATGTGGAACACGTTCCTTCATTCCCACTTCACCTTTCTTCCACACTCCGGGCAGAAATTGCAGTATTTCTCAACTACTTTAGTTGTAAGATTATACCTTCCAACACATCCACACTCGTATCCTTGATTACCACAAATGAGGCTTCCGTGCCCATCATCAACAGGCTCTATCGGCTCCTGCTCTTTCAGTATTCCCCGAAGCCATTCGATTTCTTCCCGTGCTTTTTTGAGTGATTCATCACGGTTTTTTATTTGCTCCCCATGCTCTTTCAGCAGGGTAATAACACCTGTGTACATTTCATCCAGGTCGTGATCGTCCTGGACCAGCTCACACCTCGCGCAATCCCGGTCGCATTCGTCGTGTGCGCCGCGTTTCATACACTCGTGCTCAATCTCCAGCAGTTCAATCATTCGTTCAGTTGTCATTTGTTAAATCCTTTCTTTCCCCATCTGCACAGTACCAATTGTCAAGTCTTGGTAACTGCCATTGGATAGCATGTCCACAATCACATTTTTTGTCTTCCGGATCACGATGTTTACAATCTTTACACTTAACAATTTCTTGTTGATCCTTTAGCAATACAAGAGCATCCGCTTCCATTTGTAGTCTACATCCGTTATTTATATATGGACATTCATCTGTTTCGTATAAACACCCTTTTAGTCCAGGCCTTGCACAAAATTCTAATCCTTTAATTACTTCCTCTATATTCGCCATTCTTTTCACCTTCTTTTATTTGCGATAGTTCTTTTTCCATCCATTTTAAGATTTCATTTTCTGGATATCCAAATAGCATTACTAGCGCCGCACCTTTCATAGAAATATAATCAATTTTTGTTATTTTTCCAGATTGGTATAGTTTTTCTAAACCGGCTATATAAGAAGTGCTAGATTTACTACTCCATCTTGCGGTAATTACATGCATTTTATTTTCCTCCATAAGAAAGGCCCCGCCTTTTGACGGGGCCGTATATATTAAACCGACAATATTATCTTTTATTAAATATAATTTCTAAATAATTACTTGTTTACAGCATCTTTAAACGCCTTGCCGGGTTTGAAAGCAGGAACTCTCTTTTCCGGAATCAGAATTGCTTCCCCAGTCTGAGGATTGCGTGCTTCACGAGCAGCACGCCTACGATTTTCAAACGTTCCGAATCCAGTCAGCTGAACAGAGTCTCCGTTGGCAACAGCATTCTTTACTTCGTCCATAAATCCATTAACAATACGTTCTACTTCGGCTTTGGCAATAGGGGTTTTAGTTTTGTACTGCAGTTTTTCAATCAGTTCTACCTTGTTCATAATAAATCTCCTTTTTTATTGTCGGTTTAGTATCAAATGATTATTTGTTTTTATATGTTTTTCGATTTTCCTACATAGTTAATCAGATTGCTTCATTTTTAACATCATCTTTATAGTCTGACCAGTCGATTTCTTGACCACAATGTCCGCAATAAAGAGCTTCTTTTTCGAGAACCCATGTTTTACAGTTACCGCAGACAGTATATTCTACAAGATCTCCAGTTTTAGATGAAGTTATTTTTTGTATTGCTGGTTTTATTTTATGTCCAGGTTCCGCAAAAAGTTTAGCTTCTTTAATGGCATCTCGTATTCCTTTTGCGTAAGCTTTATTGCGACCCTCGTAAATCGCGTTGGTTGCATCTTTTTCTAATTGATAAATGTATGCTTCTAAATCTATTTTCATTCTTACCTCCTACGTTTGACATGATCCTTTTCTTCCTATTATAATAGCGTTATTGTATGAGAGGAGCACAAATAATGGGCAAACCGAAGTCAAGAGGAAATAAACAAGGATCTGTCTTTTATCGCTCAGACAGAAAATGCTGGATTGCTCAAATCGTTGTTGGATGGAAGCCGCCTAAAGAAGAAGGAAAACATGTATCTCCTATCAAGAAAACAATTAGCGGCTTTAAGACAAAAAAGGATGCATTAGCTGCACTTAATAAATTGCTAAACGGTGAATCTCCTAAAGTCAATACTACCATGTTAGATGAAGTTTTTAAAAAATGGAAAGAATTCTATAAAAACAGAGTCAAACCTAAAACATTATTAGGTTACGAACAAGCATACAATCATTTTGCAGATTTAAAATACAGACGAATTGAAACTATTACAGCTGCAGAATTGCAAGCTTGCATGGATAAATGTCCAGCTGGTAAGAGAACGCACCAATTAATGAAAGTTACAGCCGGTCTTATCTGGGGATATGCTGTAGATGCAAACATCATTCAGAAGGATGTTACTGATAACTTATATATAGGGAGACACACAACAACAAAACGTCACCCGCTGACTCCGCCTGAAGTTGAAGCAATAAAAGGTTTAATTGGAAAAACACGTTATGCTGAGTATATATATTGCCAATGCTATCTTGGGTTTCGGCCTGGTGAATTTCTTGAAATTAAGAAAGATCAGGTTAAATCAACAGTCATTGACAACGAAACAGTCTACTATATTACAGAAGGCATAAAAACTGAAGCCGGGATCGACAGAAATGTTGTTATTCCAAAACAGATAATTGATTATATTTTAGAGCGTATTAATATAGAAGGAACGGATTACTTATTTCCAATGTACTGTTATCGGATTCACACAAAAGAGTTTGTTGGATTTCGAAAAATGACAACAAACTATTATAATGAATCTGTTTTTAAGCCAATCACTCAATCATTGGGAATCTGGGGTAAAGTTCCTTATTCTGCCCGGCATACTTATGCGGATAAACTCAAGCATGCACAAGGCGACGATAGAGATAAAGCTGCGCTGATTGGACATACTGATTACAATTTTACTCGCAGTCAGTATCAAAGCAGTCCGCTTGAAGATCTGAAAGCAGTCACGGACACAATCAAATGATTGCTCTACTACCTAACTATTACCGACCAAATGCAGCTTAAAATGAAAGAAACCGTTGATTTTCAACGGTTTCTGTTGTTTGTAATGTATGATTTCGAGTCAGCCCCGTTATGACCGCTTCGATACCGCTCCGTATTGTTTTTCAAGGTTTCTGGTTTGTTGCAACTTATAAAAAATTGTGTTACTACCGACCGTACTACCTAACAGCTTTAATCTTGCGTGTCCTGCTGTCGAGTTGCATTATATCATATAGTATCGGCTAAATCAAATTTAAGTTGTTTTTCCCTCAAACCATGCAATAAATGCCTGCTTAGGAATTTTAACTCGGCTGCCGATTTTAGCAGCTGGAAATCCTAATTGTTTAATGTTTTCTTTGGCCTGAAAGCGAATCACGTTAGGATCGCATCCTAAAATGGACGCAACGTCGCCAGGGGTAAGAACTTCCTTATCCATTTTCTTTATGTCTTCAATTGTCATGTTGCACCTCTAGTTTAATAAATCCAGCCACGAAGAAATATCAGTTTGTTCTTCTGTTTTCTGTGTAGACATACCTATTGTTTGATTTCTATTTTTAATATTTTTTATTATAGATTCATATAAAACTATTCCATTGAAATAATCTTCAAAATTATTCTCGAAAATGTTCGCATAATTTTCAAAATAATTCTCGAAAACGTTCGTCCGTTCAGGCCATTCTTTGTTCATTTTAACTTTTCTCCACAGTTTGGACAATAGTTTGTATGTGGTTCGATTGACCACCACGTATAGTTGCAATGGCTACAGTTTAAATGGTAGATTTCACTTGATTTTTCTAACAACAATTCAGGATGTTCTTCTTCGTCCTGAATCTCCATCCATAAACCAAAAAGCTTTCCAATGTCTTTAATAAATACGGCATATGCAATCCAAAGTACAAACCACACAGACAATAAAATACTAATAAACAGCATATTTACCTCTATTTTTTACAAATAAGATTTTTTAAAAAGCTCCATCCACTTTTCATGTGAATAGAGCTTTTCAAATACTTTCTGAGCTTCTTTTTTTAATTGGATTTCCAGTTCTTTATTTCTGTCGTGCAGATCCATATGTATATCATGCCGGAGCCAACACCATATTCCCCATTTATCGGAGATTTTTCTGTTTGCTGTTCCGGTCATAATATGTGATGGCAATCTAAATTATACTCAGCGCCGGATATGTAACATTTCTTTTCAGCCTGCATAATACTTTTTGCCATATCAATCACCACCTGTTTCTAACGTCGTAAGTGTGAATAAAGATCTGTCTTTCCTTTCTATTGGTTTAAAAGATACACCGATATTCATGTCATAACCAGTTGTAAACGTAGTCATCGGATGGTCCCAGTCACCATATATACTTGTGTTGTTTGCTTCTATGGACATGTTTTCCAGGCGCGGTATTGCTAACATCGACATAACAGCTCTTGCTTTTGAATCGCCGATTGTTATGTTGTCAGGCAAGACAAACTGACATACAACAGGATCACCGGAAGCGAAGTCGATAGATGTCAAATCAAGATATGTTGTGCCACAGAATGGGCATTTAATCTCGTCGGTATCTTTTGCCGCGCCACAATTAATACAATTTGTTTTACTCATTCTTTTGTTTTCCTTCTTGTTTAACCGTCCATTTTCCAAGAAGCTGTTCTTTTTCCTTTTCTGTAATAGTAGGAATACCGAGGCCTTCAGCTTCCTGAATCAAGCTTTCAATCAGATCATGCATTTGTTTCGTGTCATAAACAGAAGAACCATACCAGAGCGTGACGTTTGTACAGTTAGGATATTTTCTGTTAACTGTTTTTTCAGTCATCCATCCAGTCCCGTGTGTTTCCCATCCGGCACAAAGTGAATCGGCTGCTTCATCTTTTACAACGATTATTGTAGAGACGCCACCGATTTCTTTAATTGCATGCCGATAGACATCGCTTTTCTTTTCTCCTGTCTTTTCAGCTATTTTGTCAATTAAAACCCAGCAATAGGCATTAGCATCTAATGATCTTCTTTTTGAATACTTCTTAATCTCGATGTTGATATCTTTTTCTTTTAATTCATCGTATTCAGTTGAAAAGTCAGCATTGACTGTTACTGTAATATTTTGGGTTCCGTCACGGTTGAATGTGAGTCCCGAAAGTTTTCCGATCATTCTTCCTCTTCCTGTTCTTTCATATCTTCAATTCTTTTTTTATCTTTTATTGACCAGTTTTCAGCAGAACCTTGTTTCTTTGCAGTTTTCCCTCTTGTTTTTGTTGCACACAGAGGACAAGAACAATGTATTTTATTTTTACTGAACTGATGAAGTCCTTTATAATAGTCATTTCCGTCATTCCAAGTGTTTGTGATTTTCTTTTTTCTTATCGCTTTTTGGAAGTCTTTATGTCGTCTTTCAGCTCTTGTTTTCTCCGATTCTGCCTTGAAACAATAAAAATCTTCACAATAGCCACAGTTTTCACAAATCAAATCGTGTTTTTTATCTGGATGTTTTTCGCAATGTATGGGGCCGCCGTATACTGTTCCGCCTAATTCCTTATCTTCCCATGTTTCATGCACAGCAAATACGCAAAAGTCGCAGCATGGAGTACATTGATCGCCGCACTTAACCATTAAGCATCACTCGTTTCGTCAGATAATAACATTTTAACAAATTCATCTTTTGTCATATTAATTTCAATTATTTCAGAGATGATGTTATATATTTTATTAGCCATGCGTTCTTCGGATTGTTTTATTTTATCGTCAATATAGTATTCACCATAGTCTGACAATTGTTTTACGTTTGCGGTTGTAGTATTTATAGCCGTGCTAAACATCCTAAAATTATTGTTAATTACATCAGAGTTTATTGCGGCGTCTCCAATATAAACTGGTGTAATTGGTGATGCGGTATATGTCATCATATATCTCCTTTTTATATGTCGTCAACTTTACTGGCCAACATATCTGCTGTATGACTCCACAGGCATAATCCGTTTGTTTTACGGATAGCTAAATCATATTCTCGCCATTCTTCTTTTTCGTATGGCCCCATATGATATCTTATACATAACATTTCTTCTTCTGTAAGAGTGATAAACTGAGAAAGCAGGATAACAGATTTTGCTCCATGTCCTTTCAGGATGGTATTTTCGTTATACTCGTAATGATTTTCCCATATTGCTACGCTTTCTTTGATCACGGGTTCAGGGTTTGCAACAACAACATATTGGTCGCATTTACAAAGGTCATGGAACATACCAATGATAAATGGACTTTCTTTTCTTTGCCAAGAAAGTTTATTATCTACAGTCAGTTGAATCAGTCGTTTTGTGACAGCGACACTGTGATCAAAAAGACCGCCTTCATAAGCTCCATGATACTTAGTTGATGCCGGAGCTGTAAAGAAACCGTTTTCACTCAACCATGTTGAGAAATTATCTGTAAGGTTAAAGTTCATCTTTTCGCACATTAAAATGAATGTTTCAATTCTTTCTTCTGTTGTCATTTTTTACTCCAATAATTTCATAAATTCTTTTCTTACATCTTCAGATATTTCTTTTTCTGTTTGAAAAAATGGTTCAGTGTGCATTAGTTTGTTAATCACAACATGATCAGTAAAGGGAGGCATATCTCTTGTATCAGGAAACGTTCCTAATCTATCACATTCATATTTTATTATAGGAACACAGTTGTCATCGCCCTCGTAAGTTATTCGTGTAATAGTATAGTACTCATTATTTATGATTATTATGTCGCCTACTTGTACATGCTCGTCAAATTGAAAATCTTTGTAATCAATTATTCTATTCATATTTAATCTTTCCATATTTACTCCAAAGTGGTTGTGTTTCCATTTGTTGAAACTGTAATTATTTTAGACAACTTAATCGTACAGTCACCTGAAATGGCAAAAACTTTTTTATTTTTTGTTTCAATATTGGTTTTATTGATGCTCGGATCGAAATAGAATAATGAGATATCTTCTAAGTTAATATAAACTAAACCGAGATTTTCTGTTTTAATTCGAATTAAATGCATTTTACTTACCTTCAATTATAACGTCGTTAAATAGTTCAGGCATAAGTTTCTGACATTCTTTTAAAAGTGGAATTGCAACTTCTTCCATTTGCGGATGAGGTTTGCCTGTTGTACCAGCAGCTCTTAACTTAAAGAAGTGCCTCCATTCACGCATATTCATTGTAACGATAAGTTCAGTTTTTAAACTATTAGGCAGTACAGCTCTCGCCTCCTGCGGCGTACATCCGGCGTTAAGCATTGCAAAATATGATTCTTCTGCTTGCTTACATGCTGCGTACCATGCATTATAAGCAGTAGTTCCTTCCTGAAGATAAAAAGGTTTGATTACCGTAATCTCATTACTGAATTTATCTTGAGAATAATTACAGTAACGAGTTGATTCCTGTGCGAATGATGCTATCCTGTGCCGAACAATTTCATGAGAAACTCCGCGATCTACAGTAAACCGTACTGTCATCGAAGCATGTTCAATCATTGCTTCATGGCCGCGTTTAATAAGTCCGCTCACAAATTTTTTTGCGCTTTCCGGTGTGATTTTATCTTCGCTTTTATAGCAGGTTCGTCCTGCGATTTCGATGTTTTTATAAATTGCTTCTACCGCTTCCCGTGTGGGAGTTGGTCTAAGTATTTCAGTCTTCGGTAGAATAATCTTCATCTTTATAGTCCTTTCCTGTAGCAGAACGATATGCTGCCCGAAGCTTTATAATGGCTTCGAGCAGCTTATCTTTGTCCGCTTGTAACGCATATATTTCTTTGTACATTTTTTCTACGCATTCTTTTACTTCTGCGGTGTTATGATCTTCCGGGCAGTATGCACAGAAGCGCATACTAACAAGGCCCCTGGTATGAAGAAAGTTTGAGAATTAATTCATGTGGGGTCATTTTGAATCACCTCCTTTTAAACGTACTTGGCATCCTTTTCCTTGAAAATATCAAGTACGGCTCTGATGGATTTAATGCGATCAACAATATTTTCCATCTTGTTTTCGCACTCTTCGATCTCTTTCTTATAATCTTCAATTTGTTTTGCTAATTTTAAATATTCATCTTCATAATCTAGTCTCATTTGTTCGAGATGGCTTTGTGAAATCTTATCTTCCTGTCGTTTTGTAAGCTTCTTGTCTTCTATAGTGTTTGACTGTAAATTTTCTTTCACTGAGGCGTCCTTTTTTATGACTGGATCTTTATTCACATTTGTTTGAGAGGCAGCTATTTCGTCTTTAATCTCTCTAATTCTATTAGAGATCATACCAAGGTTTGTGCCATAGTTATGCTGCCATTGATAGATTTTATTTTTTGCAATCCGGATGTTTTCACAGCCGTACTTCTGAATTACGAATCCTACAGGATCTGGCGCAGACATTGCTTCAAGATAATTCTCCATTGCTTCAACTCTTCTGGAAGCATCACAAATTTGTTTCTTGCTCATTTTTCCTACAAGTCCTTTAGTTTCTTTTTCTAAAAGTTCGACAGCTCTTTTTCCAAAGTCGCATGAAGACGTACAGTCAATACAAACATAAGCGTCACCGTGGCTATCTTTGCAAAGCATAGGCTTGATTTCATTCATAGTTGTTGGAATCAACTCGTTGTTTGTTTTGTTTGAAATCGGGTAACTCTCGATGCTCATTATTTAATCCTTTCTTTTTTAATCTTTGTTTTAATATTTGCCAAGTGTTTACGATGTCGGATGCTCTGTCGCCAAGTGCAGAATAGCAGCATTCAAGCAATTCTGTTTGATCTGAAATTATTTTGCTTGCTTCGAGTAATTTTTCACTTGCTTGAGTTAATTTTTCGATTAACTCATTAAAAGTTTCTTCCAACTCATTAACTTTCTGTTTTGCTTCTGCTCCATATCTCATTCGGTCTGAAAGTCGATCAGACAACATGCATTTAAATATGAGATTGTTTATTGTTAACTTGTTCATGTTTATTCTCCTGTGGATCCAAACCCGCCAGTCCTGTTAAATCCAAGAGTAGAATCAGATCTGGTAATGCCATGCGGAATCAATAAGCCTTGTATAAACCGATCTCCGCTTTGTAAACACATATTGCTTCTTGCGGCGATTTTAGCCATAATATGACCTTCGTTATCTGCATAATAGTAATCGCTGTCTATTACTCCAAACGTATTCAACAGCCACATACCGTGTTTAAAACCAAGCCCAGAACGCGGAACAAGCCCAAGAAACCATCCGGGCTGCATATCAATCCTGATTCCGGTTGGAATCGTTACAGTTCTGCCAGACTCCAACGAAAAATTAAATGGCAGATAAAAATCATATCCGGCAGATCCGCCGGTAGCTCTTTGTGGCAGCTTAATACTTTCCCAGATTGCTTTTACAATTTCAGAATCCGTTGTATCATCAACGAAACCAGTTTTCTTAGAATCCTGTAAAAATTGATTGAAAGACACCTTATGAAATTCTGCAACACCTTGCATATTACTCCTCCTCTGTTACTTCTTTACAAGGAACTTTTATGAACAAGCCGCAAATACAATCTCCGTTTTCTCTTAATTCTTTGCAGTGGCATTTTGTATCAGGCGTTCGTTCAAATCTGCACGGACAATATCCGTTATTTGCTTTAATGCGGCGAATTACTTCTTCTCTGAATTCTTTATCTGGATTTTTCACAATTAGATAATCTTTATCCATGTTTTCGGAAGATCCTTTCTTTTAAGTTGTGTGCGAATAAATATATAACTAAAATAATCCCAGCTAACATAGAGAGTAAGTAAGGAACCCACAAAGGCGAGAAAACCCATCCCCAGCTCCAGTTAATAACATTTGTTAACTTCAGGATGATTAATATAAGCTGAGACACAATAATACCAAAAAGAAGAAAAACAACTGATTTATTTGTTTCCATTACGCAAGCACCCAATGTTTTTCAACATGCTTTCTGGATATATAGTTTGTTATAGGATCATCCCCCGTAGCTTTATCCATAATATGAAGGCCTCTACGTTCAAGTTTTTTAACTAAATACTTACCATCCTCTGTGCATTTCTCCTCATTGAAATTCCAGTCGCTTGTCCAGTTACCGTATAGCACAAGTTGTGTTCCAACAGGTGTTTCGTCGAGTTTCTTTTTTAATTCCTTTACAAGTCTATCAACAATCCCAATCCGTCCGGTTGGCGATCTTGCTTCTGTTTCAGGGAAATTAAGAACATCTTCTACTCTAAAAAACAATATTGTCATATATGTTCACTCATTTCTTCTTTTGTGATGAATTCAGGCACTTTCACTTCTCTTTCACTGTATTTATCACCTTTAGAAGCAATTGAGTTATTAAGTTTCTGAGTCTCATATTCAGAAACAACCTGTGTTTCTCTGATTATATGAGAAAGGCCAACTTTAATTGCCTTGTATGTATTGTATTTTTTATCACTATATATCCTTCTGCAAAAATCGCACGCGGTATTGGCGTTTCTTGCATATACATATATGTTAACCTCAATTTCTTCGTTATTTCCAATAAGCATTCTGTAAATGTAAGTTTTCTTTCGTGCCATATTGAATCCTTTCTTTTAAACCCACAAGCCCTACCCCCTCTTGTGGATGAGTTGATCAGACTCTCCATCGCTCCCGAGTACGCTGGTCGACGAGTCGTTTCTCGTTCCAAGCTGTGGCGCTCTAATAGATCAATTAATGTATCAATTGTGTGATTTTCTGGTTTTCATTTTTCATATCCAAATACGTACAGGCAATTGCAATTGCCGCCCAGCAATCTTTAGATACTCCGTAAAAAAAATCCGGATCACGTTTTGTTCCTTTTCCGTTTTTAAAATCTTTTGTTGCGAAGCGGTCTATTAAAGCCTGTCTTATATTGGTATCTTTCGCTTTCATGCTGCCGCAAATTGTTATTTTTTCATCTTTCCTGTAAATATATTCAACAGGAATATATTTTTCTGATTCCTGAGAAAATCGACCAATCCACTCGCAGGTTTCGAAAACTTCCTTGCCAACCGCTAAGCCATAACTGGCAACTCGTTCGATCACTAAAACGTCGGGAGGATACTGTCTGTCTATCCAGTCGATCATTTTCTGCATACATTCTTTGTTGATGTATTTTCCAAACTCTAACAGCTTGTAATCTTTTCCTTCTTGTTCTGCCATGACAGCATAAGCGCTATAAGTATTTCCCGGATCTATTGCAAAAACAGTTTTTAAATTAGTCTTATCAGACATAATTTCACCTTGCTTTCTGTAATATTCCTTTATTCTCCATTACGCATTTTTTCGAATGTTCCCACCAGATATGACATGTTTTTAAATTAAATCTTCTTTTACCCAGAACTTATAAGTGACATCTATCCAGTCTTCAATATCTCCAAACGGTGAGTAATCTTTCTTCATCATTTTCTGATTAGTATTAGGATTACTTAACGGGCCGCGAGATTTATCAAACTTTCCAAGTTTTACATAATCAAGTTCTTTTAGCAGATTCAGATTTAGTTGAGACATATCGTCTAACCCGGTGTACAAACAAGTTTTCAAACCTGCTTTATGCGCCTGTTTAAATGCTTCTGTTAATTCGAATTGATCCTGATCTCCGCCCATTAAACAAAAGCAAGAAACATATTTTGCATATTCCTTTAAGATAATTGGGAGATTCTGCAAAAGAGGTTGCCCCTGGTTTTCGTCCCAAGAGTATTTTGAATGACAATCAGGACATTTATGTTGGCACCCGGCTATTACAATAGCAAGAGATATTTCATCTGGAACCTCCTGCATAACGATTGTACCTTTTAAATATTTAAGCATCTTGTTCACCTGTGTTGTTTTCCGGAAGGTTTGCATAATATCTTTCGTGTTCTTCTTGCTGACGCGGTTCAGAGAAAGATGAGACGAGTTTCAGATACCCAATCACACGAGTTGCGTAGTCGAGATTTTCTGATCCGCATTTTGGACAAGCTTTGAGCCGCATCTTTGAAATATGTCCGCAGTCCTTACAGACTGTATTCGGCACATTAAAAGTAAAATACGGGCAGCCAGTTTGGATAGCGATATCCATCAGCTTGCGATACTGTGCTTTTGTAAGATGTTCATCAAGGTTACAATGCAGCGCAGAACCGCCGTCGAGGTACTGTGTGAATTTCTTTCCGTGTAAAATAAACTTGTCGATAATAGTTGTAGTTGGGTCTTCTACGAGATAGAAGTAGCTGTTGTAACACTTGCGTGGGACTCTGTAACCATCTTCTGAATCCCACTTGGCATGCTTGACACCAAGATTTTCTGCCATTCTGTTACTTAACTGACCAATTGTAATGATTTTATAAATTCTTCACGGGCTTTTATTGCATCTTCTTTTGAATCAAAAGTTCCAATATAAATTGTTTTATAGTTTCGACAAATAGATGCTTGCCATCTTCCAGATGGAACAAGTTTCACTCCAATAAATTTATTATTTGCTTTATTTTCAGAGTGAGTTACAATTCTTAAATTCTTTTTTCTATTATCTAGACCGTTCATGTTGATGTGATCTATATCTAATTTGCCATCATAATTCATGATCAATCTATGTAAATGAATCTTTTTATTTTGAGAACCTTTGATTGACGCGATAACGTATTGAGCGTTATTACTTTTTCTTATATGCCATTTATATTCTTTGCACTTGTCAACATCGTCAATATCAATAATAGCTCTTCCAACTTCTTTGCAATCTTTATTTTTTAAGATTATTTCAGCATAATCATCATATATTATATATTCGTTAGGTTGATAAATTGTGTTGTCGTTGAAAGATCCATTTCTATAGTATTGTGTAGTGTGCCGTGGACAAAGATACATATTCTTTATTTTTCTAATATGACATTCAGAGTCTGAGCGTCCGCAAATGTTACAGATCATAATTACACTTCCTTTCTGTAGCATTTCTCCATTACGTATTTTCTCGAATGTCTCATTACAATTGGCGGAAACGGTACTTCCGAGAGTGTCTTTACACTCGACCGCTTCTCTGCATGTTACCATGCAGTTCAGACTATCGCTTCGCATTTCTGCGTCTTCTCATTTAGTCGTTCAGGCTACCATTACGCTTGCCCCTTGTTGTCCCATTGGGAGTTCCAAGTCAATTAGAGAAGATTTAACGTGCCCACTAAAAAGGCTAGGCACAAACTCCGTGTTAAACATCAGCTTATGAGTCCTGTCTCGCTTGTTAGCTTCGTAGATTGTTTTCAGAACGTTATTCATAAATTTCTCGTAGCGTTCATCCGTTGGTTTAATATCGCAGCCGAGAAACTCTGCTGCTTCTACTCCGCCGTTGATGCCAACTGTTAAATACTGGCGTTCTGGAGATACGAATCCAGCATCATAAAGCGGAATTAATCCAGCTTTTCTTCTGTCTTCGAGAATCGTATTAAAAGCAGTTAAGTATTTATGGATTCTTGTTACCTGTTCGTCAACTGCTTCATTGATTTTCATAATTAAAGAATCGAAATCAGAAATTAAATGAGCTTCATTCAATTCGTTATATTTGTCTTGAACAATACGATTCAGATTCATTGTAATTACACATTTAGAGCCAGTAGACACACCACCAGCTCCAAGCGTGTAAGAGAATTGGTTATCTTCAATTTCATTTCTGAGACGGCAACACGAAGCAAGACTGTCAACATTGTCCGAACGGTACATAAAGAATGAATGACCTTTACTCCACATCTCAGCTGCAAAATCAGCCCATTCCTGATCGAGATACTTTTCTCCGTCATCAAGAAGGTTCATAGTTTCTACCGGGAACGTTATGACTGCACGACGGCGTTCTTCGTTGAACCATGTCATAAAGCGTTTTTGCAGCCATGATACAGATTCCCATTTCATTGTGTCTCCATCGGGGAACACGAAATCTTCAAACATACCGTTGAAATAATACTTATCAAAATAAGCAATGTTCCAGAAAATTGATTGATCAGTTACTACCGTCGGTTTCCCGATATTTATTAGCGGCTTAGACTATCTCTTCACCCTATTTCTAGGGGCGTGGCACTTCCACGCCGGAATTTCACCGGTCGTGTACGGTTTACACCTAGTCGTTACACCTTTTCTGATTATTCAGAACTTGGCACGGTATTAGCATATATTTCATTAAGTATTGTATTGATTGATTCTTCTATATTTTCATCATATCTTATTTCGAATAAAGGAATATTATGTAGTTTACAATATTCTTTTTTCATTGGGTCGGTAATTTCTTTTGCAACCAACATATGAAAACGTTGTCCTGTTAGGTCTTTCATAGATCTTTCAGACGTTAGTCTTCTAGCTTCACAACCGCAACTTGTTTTTGTACCATCTGTTAGATGTGTTTTTCTTGCAATTGTTTCATTACCACAGTCACATTGACATAACCATTGTGAAAACCTTATTCCACTTGGAGATATATAATCTTCAACTCGTTTCTTTACGAACAACTTACTGTATCTTAAACCAGTAATATCAATCAATGGAGCTGGCATAAGTGTCCTCCTTTCTTTATTTATTATACAATACTCTTACATAATACTTAGCTTCTACCGTTAGCCGCATAATGCGACACCTTACATTTGTAAGTTCACCACGTTTTTTGCAATTACGTTACCGTAAAAGGGAACCCATCGAGTTCCGAGCCCCTGCAGGCTGATTAAGACAGTATACAACTTGTTCAAAGCCGTCTGTTATTACTTTATCAATAGTCCTCTTGTTTTTAGAGAGGTCTACGATATCATCAGCATGCGTGTAATAATCGTCACCGTATTCCTTACGGATGAAATAATCCATATAGGGAAGGAACTCAGGCGTTGCTATTGCGCCCGCCAATTCTGTTGCTGCCGCATAAGCCAGATTAATGAAAGAACCTAAGAAAGATCTTAGATTATGCGGTGCGGTTGACGATCCGCCAAGTTTCTTGAGACCATGCAATAAGAACGGATACATTGTGATCGAAGCGCAATAAGGGGTTCCAACTACGCATGTCTCATCGTGTCTGTAGATTCTATGTTTATCGAGATCTTCGATATATTGATCTGCCAGTTCTTTTCCATATAATTCAGTCAGTCTCTGCTGCATAGCCAGCCGATTCATTCCTATACCTTCTTTTTTATAGATTTCTCCGGCCAGCGTTGCAACGGTTTTCTTTTCTACGTTTGCATTTGCATCTACCTTACTGCCAGTCGCAGCATTTGATGCGTTAGAATAGTCTTCTATGAAATCTAAATATTTTTGCTTGTCAGCATATTTGAAATCATTCAAAATAACCTTCCCCTTTACAAATTGAAATGATTTCCTTCAAGCCGTATTGTTTACCGGAGTCAGTAACCAAACACGGCGCAACCTTCAAACCGATAGTTCTTGCCTGTTCTTCATCGCAGACAATCTCATAAGAAAAACCAGCTTCATCCAGTTTGGATTTAGCAAGTTCGCATTTAGGACAAAACGGTAATGTATATAACTTCATTCAGCTTCTCCTTTTTTATATGATTCCTAATTTTCTCATTGTTAACAATGTGTTTAAAAGGAGCTTCAACTTATACCCAGTCACTCTTATACCAGATAGTCAGATCATCTGGGAGGCCATCGTAACGCTGGATAAATACATATTTTTCGATTTCATCCTCAATGGAATAGATGTCGCCGTCGTCCGGAATTAATTCAGTTCCGTTCCAGTGGCAGCTTCCCGTGAGAATATCTCCGTATTCTGGATGTATTGTCCTGTATTCGATAGCAAGTCTGTTATCTGATAACAATTCTTTAAGCTTCATAAATAGACCACCGTTTCATCATCAGATTCAGCTCATCTGTTATCATATCGTAGATATCTCCGTAGATAATTGGATCTTCATTGTTTTGTGAAATATTATGTTTTTCCAGTACATCTTCAAAGATATCAACTATCTGACCAAGAAACTCCGGAATGTCTTTCTTTTCTACTTTAGACGGTGTGTCAGATTCATAATAGATTTTCCCGTATTCTTCTTTCCATTCTCCGTTGTTCAGAATAAATCTCCAGTATGTTTCATCTTCTCCGTGGTATGTAATTTTTCCGCTCGCAAGCATTGGTTCAAGCTGGTGAAGTTTTTCCAGAATATAATCTTCATAATACTTATCGTCGCCATACACACTTACACCCAGGCCGTCTGCATCATAGTCATGATTTTCAAAACAGTCTGTAATAATATTTAGAATATTATCGTCGGGAGTTTTATTAAATCGCATATGGCCTTCATAACTTGCATAGTAGCCCATTTTTATTTCTCCTTTTTTTAAAAAACGGAGCCGCTTTTGGGCGGCTCCTTATCCTTATTCTTTAATCCTTATTATACTCCGGATAGTCTTCGATGCTTACATCATCACAATACTTGTCGAGTTCTTCGTTAAGTTCGCGTTCTGCTTCTGCAAGTGCGCCTTCGGCATTTTCGATGGCTTCCTGGTAGGCAGCGATGTCACGGGTAATCTTCTGAATGCGGGTTTCTTTCATGTGTGATCTCTCCTTTTAAATCTTTGTCGTTGAGAAAATGTAAATTATGAAAACGCCTAAGCGTTATTCATCGTAATCTTCATCGCTATCGAAATCGTCATCTTCATCAAAACCTGAAATATCAGACACGAGATCATCGATATCCGGAGAAGGTTCTTCATCCTGAACATCATATACTTTCAGCCGCACATTGTTTTTTGCGATAGCTTTCGTGTTTGATTTTTCTATAGCGTTCATTAAGACCGGGATAGATAACGGCGATGAAACGACAGCTCCATTGTCCAGCAATATTGCTGTTTTTGCAGCGCTTGTTCCGCAAGCGTTAATTAAAGAGCCTGCTTTTTTTTCGTCGTGAATTGTTCGTCTTGCCTGATATATATCAGTAGACATCATAGCAACAATTCGCGTAGCACATATAGATACTGTTGGTTTTGTGGATACTTTTATAAAACGTAAAGGCAGCATATAGCCCATAGGTTGTCCCTTCTTTCTTTATAGGGACTCCCTTTATCACTACTGGTTAGTCGTCAAGAAATATGTCAGAGCCGCCAAATGTTGAGTCTATAGAGAAGCCAGAAATATCTCCGTAGATATCTTCGCCTCCGAACACTGATTCAACAGAATGCGCTCTTGTTCCATCAGATCCGTAATAATCTGAACCGCTGATTACAGAGTCGACAGAGAAACCTCTTTCGCCGTTGTAGCCAAAGTAATCTTTGCCGCCACCTATACCCGGGATAGAATATCCTACAATCTGACCTGTGTCATCGTAGAAATCCTGTCCTCCGAAAGCGCTTGGAATCCCATAAATTCTTTTCATTTGTTATGACTTTAACCTCCATTAATTATCACTACGGGAGTCGTTTTGTAAGGTAAGCTGTTACATAATATTTGCTTCACCTTTTTGTATTACCTTGTAATTTGTTACCCATATTTCTGTTTCTCCCGGCACGATTGATTTAACGCCTTTATTGTATGTGTATTTTGGACTTTTTCTGTAGCTCTCAATTTTAATACATGAGCCTTCTCCTACCAGATGGTAGTCCTTTTTTGCTACTTTTACTATTCCGGTCGTTCCTCTTCTAATGTTATATAAGTTTAGTTTAATACTATACTTATCATCAATTGATGTGACGAAATATACGTTCGTAAGAGCATCGGAATTGGTGAAAAGACACAGACCGATGTTATCCATTTCATAGCGTAGGCGTAAGCCGGCCGGGAGGTCGGAGTCATCTAATGAATTTTCGTATTGCCTGCACAAAGTCAGTCTTTCTTCGAAAGATTTGATTTGTTTTGTTAGTTTTTTGTCTCCTGCAAAGAATTCATTAAATACTTTCATTAGTTTTTCTGTTTTTCCAAACTGCTCAAAGTAGTTTAATCCGATAAGAATTTCAATCTGTCGCGTGTCCAAACACGTATTCATTTGTATAGCACGAAGAATGTTTGTAAAACAATCCAGTTTAACGTAATGTTTTACTTCTCCGCCGCGTGTAAGATAAGACGAATTATCAGATTCAATCCTTTTGATTTCCTGTTCAAGCGGATATCCTTCGTCGTACATTGCAAGAAATTCCCCATCGAATTCGTCGCCGCCGTTTGCAAGATAGGCTTCTGCTTTTTCCTGAAGCGGCTTTAACTTCTTTTTCAATTTAGCGATTTCTTTCTTTGCTTCTGGTGTGAATGTATCTGTTTTAAGCTCAGATCCGATATACACCTCATTTTGCTTACTAAGATTATAAAGATCTTCAGCAACCTGCGGAGACATATAACGAATACTTGCAAGATTCTGACTGATCATATGATTTTCTTTGTCGATTAGCCAGTCTCTGTTGTCCTGCCCGAATTTACCGGGAGTGATCTGGATGTCTTTGTATCGCTTCATTTCTGAGATGATATTAGCGATTTTGTCTTTGTTTTTCTTTTCGCTGAAAATCTGAAGCATTGTAGCATAAAGCTCATATGGATAATAAGCTTTTAACCAAGCAACATATAAACTGTCACATGCCATGCACAGAGAATGGCTCGCATTGAAAAGATATGACGCAGAGGATTCAATAATACCCCAAATGTTGTCTACGATCTTTTGTGCTTCTTCGTCTGTTGCATGCTCGGTTTCCTTTAGATACGCAGCGTAGCCCTTCCTGAACTCTTCTTTAAATGCTTCCACTTTGTCGAACTTTTTCTTCTTAATTCCTTTCAGGCACACGTAGGCGTCTGAAGCTTTAATAGCTGCAGAAATCAATATAGAAAGCACCTGTTCATCATAAAGTAAGAAGGAGTCTTCAATCTCCTTCGACCGAAGCAAGTCGTCAAGCGCCGGAATATTGTACTTAAAAGGAGTTCTGGAGATAAATGTTTCAAGCATGGATTTAAAACCAGGCCTGATGGCAGCCACAAACGCTGCGAGTTCAACGATGTTGCGCGGCTTATACCGCATAATACGCTGCGTGGCTTTCTCCTGTTCGCACTGGTTTAAACCCTGTGTATATCCTTTGGCATACAAATTCCACACATTGCTGTCGTTCTTAACTCTCTTGAGAAGTTCGTCCACGTCCATCACAGGAAGGTTAATCCTTTTGAACGTTTTCGCGATAATTTCAACGACAGTCACACGCAGTAAGTCCAGCTTCAGATATCCGTAGGCGTCTGCTGTAGCACCATCAATATAAGCGACGATCTTATCTCCTTTAATCCGAACAACACCAATCTCCCTTCGGATATCTTTATCTAAAAGAAGGTGAGCGCACGGATGCGGGCCTAACGAAAGGACGATACCCTGATATTTCTTGGAATCATCAATTAAATCCAGATACTGTTCTTCCACATAGGAATCGATTTGCACGTCGTCGTCTACATTGTAATCAGGGTCATCTACGTTGTTTTCGACTGCATGTTTCACGTCGAGTTCGTAAGCTTTAATTTGTTTGGATACTTCGTTAGCAAGCGTAAAATCAAGGTCTCTTGCCTTCGCGAGCATCTTGAAAGCCGACAGCGTTTTGGTTGTGCCGTAGTTAATCATCGGCAGGCAACCGTATTCGCCAAGAATTTCCTGTCCGGCGCTTTCAAACGCTTCTACGTTTGTCAAGTTGATATCCAAGTCAGGCAAAATTCCAGCTGCCATTCTTTCCTTAGAAATAAACCTTTCAGGATAAAGCTTTACGGGACTGTGAAGCCTGTTCAGAGAAGTAAACCCTAGTGAAAAGTTTGTTGCAAACGAAGAACCGGAGCCTCTTCCAGTCTTCGTAATAATGCCGCCGAGTTCTCTTCCGCGATCAACTATCCGCTTACAGAGAAGAAAGTAGTCAGCCGTACCTGTATCGGCTACAGCATTCATCTCGTCTTCAAGTTCTTTTCTTTCGGTTTCGGTTGGCGCACCTGCTTTACGTGTATATTCATCGATACAAGTTGTTTTGTAAAGCTTGTTACGCTCTTCGAGTGACATATCTGGGAATGCGTTTGGAATCTTTTTCTCTTTCGTAAAGTTGACACCTTCAAATTCACGAAGAATCAATGTGTTTTCCATTGCTTCTTCTATTTTCGCCTTTGTAAGGATGCCTTGATTTTCCAGAAGATTATACGCTTCCTGTGCTGTTGGAAGGTAAAGATCAAAAGAATCCTCATCGCCGTAACTGATTCCTTTTGAAAGCATCAATTCTGTTCTGAGAATTTTATCTTCTTTATTTATATAATGGGAATCTGTTCCATAAATCAGCGGCCATCTGTATTTCTGATAAAGCCGCAGTATTTTCATATTTGTTTCTTTTTGAATCTGCTGAGGGTGGTGCTGCACTTCCAGATAGAAATTCTCCCGGAAGATCTCGCCAAGTTGACAGGCCAGTCTTTCGAAGTTTTCGTCTTTCGTAATACCTGCCACGCAAGCAGTTGTGCACATAAAATTCTTATAATTAAGCCGCCCTAACAGATCGAAATCTACCCTTGCATGATAGTAATATCCGCTCAGGTTTGCTTCAGACAATATTTCATTTAACTGGTAGAATCCTTCCATGTTTTTTGCAACAAGGATTAGGTGAAAATTTCTGCCGTCTTTCTTTCCATCTGCGTCCGGCAAACGATTTGGGACAAAGTACACTTCAGCAGCAGCCAGAGGTGTAAGCGTATAAGGATTGTTTTTATCATTCTTATACGCCTCTGCAATATCAAATTGTTCCCATACATTTGATCTGTTTCCATGTTCAGACATACAGAGAACTTTATGGCCTCGTTCTCTGTATGTTTTCGCATAGTCAGAAATAAATACAGTAGAATCTGGTTGTGTTAATGCGTTGCTATAACAACTGTGCACATGATATGGTTCAAACTGTAACATTTTTACGTGTCACCCTTTTATTTATAGGTTTTGTAATGGCTTCTTCAAGATTCCATTCTTTGCGAAGTCTTAAATCTAGTGTTAAAGGCGACATTCCGTGTTTCCTAGCTAAATCGGTTAAACATAGTTGTTCGCCATCGATCGGATCAACCAATATATGCCATCTAGTATTTTCACGAAACGGTTTTGTTAAAGCTTTTTCTAAAGGCATATTGTATTTATCAATTCTTTTTCGAAATGTATCTTCTGGAATATTGTATTTTCTTGCTATTGCGGCTAAACATAATTGTTCGTTATCAAATGGATCGATAAAACATCTGTTGTCTCTTCTGTTTCGTTGTTGTTCTTCGTTTGTTATATATCGACAATTATTAGGTTCGTATCCTTTATTAGTATCTATTCTATCTATGGTTAATCCAAGATGAAAACCATTATCTAAACTCCATTCAAAAAAGTTAGAAAATTTTCGCCACTTGTCACAAACTGTAATACCACGTCCACCATAGTTGACATAGTTTCTATTATTAGGGTTTGTACATCTAGTTATCATCGAACCCCATTTGTGCCTTAATATTTTATATTCTTCCGGGTATAATTTCTTTAAATTGTTCATACGATACCACTCCTTTGGTAAAGAAGTATATTTAAAGGCTTGCGAAGGAGCGCATTATCTCATCGGTTAATTACTCCGATGCTACCCTTTAAATCAATTAATTGATTATTTCCCGCTAAAAATAGATTTGAAAGTCTTTTCGTCTTTCACGGGAGTTGCTTCTTTATTAAGGTTTTCTTTTTCAAGCAAAGTCTTGTCGATAGAAGCACCGCTGTGGAAAGAGCCTGGGCCATTATACCAATCCCATCTTTCCACTTCTTCATTGGTTGCGTGATTCTGAAAATATTTCTTTTGAACAATTCTTTTTGAATCGGAATCAGTACTGTAAATTACTCCGTCATATTCGAATACATTCTTTGCAATATTTTGATACAGCGTACTGGTAATACCATGCGGATCACTCATATCATCATTCCAATACTGGACAACTTCTTTTGCAAAAACAACATATGTAATCGGGTTTGTATCTGTATCGAAAACAAATGTATATTTAAAAGCCGGATTACCTTTGAATGCCGCGTCAAAAATGTCTTTAGCGGTTATCAACTTGCGTTCAACATAAGAAATAACAATACGAACACATACATTTCCAAACTTTTTTGTAGATGGAAGTATTTTTTTAAGAGCCTGTGTTTTTTCGTAGTTGGTTACGTTAATTTTAATTTCTTTGGAGTCGTTGTCGTACGATACCTTCACCTCAGGATCGTTTTTAAACAGTTGTGTTATTTCGTTAAAAAAAGTTACCCACGGCGCAGAAATTTCAGTTCTCTTCATAACGTGCATCTCCTTATTGCAATAATGTTTTTTCTTCTTCTTCCGGGTAATTGACTTCTAAAGCGACATGAAGCCTACCACAATCGTTGCATAAAAAGAACATACCGGAAATATCCAATCCAGTGTCTTGATTAAACTCGAAAAAAGCTTCTTCAAAATCTTTTAATGCATAATCTTTTACATCGTTTAACTGTAACATAACAGGAAGCGAATCATCTTCAGCCGCTTTGATCATCGCCTCTTTAAATTTTTGATATTCAGTCGGAAAGAGTTTTTTAGTTCCGTTTAACATAGTGTTATCCTCTTGCTTCTTCTTCAACTTCTGTAAGCGGATCTGTCAACAGACGTTTAAAAATACCTGTAAACTTTTCTGTTTGTTCATCAGCCCAATCCGGATTGCATCTCCCGCTTCTTATCTTTAAAGCTAATCGGGCCATTCTGCGCCATTCTGCATTTGCTGATCCCGTTGCGTAATCAGCTGTATGATCTGTATATGGTCTGTACATTATTTACCTCGCTATAGAATTAGGACATGATCCGCGTACTCCACATATCGCACTGCAGAACATATCTGGTTCTTGCTTTCCTGTCTTTTTACTTATCTTTTGTTCCTTACATTCCATCCAGTCAAGAACGTCATAAGATTCTATATTGTGAATTGCATCAGTCGCCCATTGCATTGTCTGATTGTAAACATCCATTGAGAATTCCTGTTCATCTTTGCGTCCGCCTTCTTTAAATAAATTAAAAGCTGTTGCAGAAGGCCATTCGCCATATTTCTCATGAACAAAATATGAATACAGATATTGCTGTTTGTACATCTCGTCTCTGTGTTTCCGAAATTCTGTCCATGACTTTGATTTGTGATCGAATATAACTAAGCCGCCGGTAAACTCATCCCGAAGGATCAGATCTACAAAAGCAATAAACGGACGAGTTGTCCCGTCCGTTAACTTAATTGGCTGATCGAATTTTTCTTCAGCTGATACGACTTCATATCCTGGAAAACCATCAAAATTTTTAAAGTATTCCAGTCCCTGAAGATATGTTTTTTCTGAATATCCTTTTGCAGCAAGCATCCTTGGAAACAGCGTCACTACTTCGTCGCTGTATCTTCGTTCATATTCTGCTGCCATATCTTCTTTTCTAATTTCTTTTTTTGCCCATTTATCTAAAATATCGTGAATAAGGCTGCCTTGTTCGGCAAATCCATTAGATTGTTCGTTGACGCCTTCGATATGTTTTAAATAATAAGCAAAAGGACATTCTGAAAATGAAGACAATTGTGAATAACTATATTTGTGATTTGTTTTTAATAAGCTCAAAGGCATCGTCTTCTTTCTTTCATGATAGGAAGTTTAATTGTAATTCTATTTTTCAGTCACTTTATTCTATTCGTATAAAGGAATTCGTCTTTTTTAATTCCGTTTTCATTAAAAGATTCGATCAACATTGTCGCGTTTGGGTTGTTACATTCTGCGTCCAGCCAATGGGCTGCTTCAGATATTGTAGGAAAATCTCCGTAATTCTGTTTTCCTCTGTAATAATTGTAGCTATATACTTCATAACAGAGGCCTCTCCTCAATGAAGTAAGAACATTGATCATCAGTCTCTTTCTGGCTTTCAAATTGTTTTTTTTCTCGTTCTGCCTTGTTTTTGTCTTCATATATACCTACAACGCTGCTGAACGGAGAGGCCGGTTCTTTCCTTTTATTAAAAAAAGAATCCTGTTCATATTCTTCAATCAGTAAAAAAACATTCATAAACAAAACCTCCTTTTTAATCCCACCAGGCATGAAGATAATAAGAGTGTCCATCGTGTTGCAGGCTGAATTCATCCGCTCCGCGAAAAGATTCAACAAGAATGCTTACTGTATCAAAGTCTGTATCTTGTATTTCAACATCAACACCGTCGATCGTTACACGATAATCTTCTCTGTCCGGGCTAATTGCATACCCAGTAAATTCTACATTGTCAACGTCTTTTAAAACGTCCATAAAGTCTCTTGTGTAAGGAGAATAATTCTGACATTCATCCAATTCTATAAAATTTTCTTCAACAAGCTTTTCCATTGTTGCATATGAACAATGGAAATTTTTACAGCCACCCATATAAGACTTTCGATCATATCCACCAAAGATAATCATGTCTCTTTTTATGTAGTCTTTATTCATGTTTTCTCCTTAGCAATGTATGAATATATTGTTCCAAACATAGAAGTTAGAATGAGGTTATAATTCTTTTGCCATTTTTCAAGTTCTTCCGTAAATTCATTATCTGTCATATTATACCGAACATATGGATTACTTCCATTTTCAAATTGAATATGAATTGACATAATCTGCTCCTTAAGTATGATATTCAATTTTTACGAGCCATCGAATTTCTTTCTTGCTATGTTTGTCTATGTATTCTTCTCTCATCTTCACGGCGTTTTTCCATTTATTTTCGGCTGCGATGATAGACTTGAGTGTTGATTCAGGTCGAAGGTCTGCACGGCAAACCGGGCAGAAATTCCCAGATAAATACTTAGTTGCCAGACGGCTTTTACATTTAGAACATCCGATAAATTCTGAAGTCCTTGTTTTAGGATAGCATGCATTGTTTCGTTCTGTATAAATCCTATAAGAATCAAGAATCTTTACTTCAAGTTCGTCAACTTTGGCCGTTTTTGTTTTAATTGGAGAATAATATTTGACAGCAACTTGATCGTACCATCCTTTATCGTGTTTCTTAATCCACTCTTCAGCTTCTTTATAGGAAGAGCAGACATAATCGTTCCAACGGATTGGGTCGATTCCACCGCCGCCTTCCTGCCATGTTTCATGACTTACATAATCATTAAGTTCTGCCTGAACTTCTTTCTTATTTACTTTTTCAGGATAATTATAGTGTTCAATATTATGCATAGCTTCTCCTATTTCATTGGAACGAATAATTTATAATTGCCTTTTTCACCGCACCAGTATTCGTTTTTTCCGTTACTTGTTCCTGAAACGTGCCGCGCTTTATCTGTTGCTGTATGTATTCCTTCGTTATTTATTGCTGCTTTTTTGCATTCTTTATACTTTTTACAGTCACTAGAAATGCAAACACTCATAATAATATCCTCCGAAAATGCGGGTGAGGATTTGAATTTCTGTCACCTCACATGCTTGCAGTATAGCCAAGCTGCCATTAGAAGTCTCACATGCCGGGACGCAAACACTTCATCCTACCCGGTATAGCGTCTATCTATTCCGCCACCGCATTAGTTTTAAAATGGTGCTGATTGATTTTCTCCTGGCTGAACCTGGAACTCCGGAAGCAGACAAGCCTGATCTTCTGGTTCTTTAATTCCATGATGATCCCAGCCGTAGATTGTTCTGTCGCCAATACTTTTCTGATAAATTCTTCGGTTTACAGGATCATAGTCACAGGGAATATATCCAGTCTCTCCGAAAGAACGATTTTTGGTAACCCGAATATTAGGCTTTTCAATACAGAATACATTATCTGCAAGATTTGTTATCACCGAACTTCCCGATACACTGTCTGACGTAAAAGTGGAGTCCGCCTTTTCCTTACGAGGATGAGCAATCGTGATTACATGAACTTTAAACTTGCTTGCAAATGCTTTTACCTTTGCCATAAATCTTGCCTGTGCTTTGTTTTCTTCGTCGGCCGTAGTCAGTAGGCTCATGATATTATCAATGATGAACAGATCACAACCGTACCTTCTTGCGCACATTTCGAAACACTTTAACACAGCCGTACACTGTTCTTCTTCGAACACATATCCGTTATCAAACAAATATATTTTTCCGGCCATCCAATCACGGATTCTCTGCTGGATTTCATTTGGCACGTAGCAAATTCTTTTGCCGGATCTTGGATCAGTACGATAGGAAACAAACCTGCTTTCTGTTGCGGGTAGCATAATCCACTCAAGAAACCTGTTAGACGACAGCTCACCAGAGTAAACACAAACTTTATGTCCCTGTTCAATTGCAGAGAGCGCAAAGGTGGAAGTAATAGTAGACTTGCCTTCTCCTCTTTTTCCAGAAACAATTGTTACGCCTGCTTCTTCAAAGCCGCCGATCATATTATCCAGTGCGGGGATCTTAGTCATAATCCTCGGAACTGTTGCTGGATCAACATAGTTGATTGTGCTTACATCCAGAACTCCTTTGATAGGAGCCGGTTCGCAAGCATCTATAAGAGCTTTTAATCCCTCCGGACCGTAGCACATTAATATTTCATTGGCGTCTTTGCAGATCCTATTATACGGCTTTCCATTAAAAACCAGCTCCGGATATTCTTTCGGAATCATGCACCTGTCTTCGCCCAGCCGTTTCATCAGAGTTGTAACCATTTCCATTCCGGGTTCATCTGAATCACCAAAGAGAATAATTTCATTGAATTTTTCCAGCCATTCCCAGCAAAGAGTAATCCATTCAAGGTTCGAACAGCCGCACGGAACAGACACTACGTTATGAACGCCTGCCTCATATACAGACAACGCATCAATTTCGCCTTCGGTAATTACCAGCGGCTTGTTGTATGCAACATTATCCATACCAAACAAGATTGGTTCTGTGTTTGTGTCCTGCCACTCTTTAGGTCCATCTTCTTTTGTATGCTTCTTTGGTTTCCGGTATTTTACGTAGATTAATTCATCGTTTCTATAGAATGGAAATACAATATTTCCTTTTTCATCAGAACAGATTTTGAAGTCTTCCAGTGTATCTGCTGAGATTCCACGAGTTGAAAAGTAAGTGATTATTTCATCTGTGATCGGATGCAGCTTCTCAGGATCAGGTTTAACATAAACCTTCTTCGCCGCACGAATAGACTGCGGCAAAGCAGAAAATTCAAATGCTGTTTCTCCAAAATAATTGCAAAGCTGTTTGAAGTTTCCATCTCTGCTTCCATTAATTCCTGAACAACTTCCACGTTTGCAATTGAATGCGCCGTTATACATTCCGACTGCGAACGTTTCCTTATCGTGACTATTTCCACCATGACAAATAGGACAATAGTTTGGAATTACCTGTCCGTTTCTTATTTTATATTCTCCAAAGTGTTTATTAGCAAGATCGATAACTGCGTTTGCAATGCTATCCATAAAAATCTCCTTTTCTAAGATGCCATCTGAATTTCAAATTGTATGGAAGCCTTCGCAGCACATTTCGCTGCGAAGAGCGCCAACAGAAGGCCGGGGTGTGCCGCCTTCGTTGTTGGCGCGCGCTTCGACGTGTACCGTTACAGTTCTCCCGATGACACCAAGAGAGGATTTCTCCTAAGCATGAACAATCTTAGAATGGAGCTTCTTCTTCTACTTCGGGAGCCTGCTGATTATTGTTTGAGTTGTTTGTATAATTTCCGCCACTTGTCACTACCACATGAGATGCGTTAACTCGAAGGGAAAGATGTTCTTTGCCCTGGCGATCCTTCCATGGCTCGCCAACCATAAAATCTCCTGTTACCCAAACCTTTGTCTTTGCTTTGATCTTACTGATAAGGGCTTCTCCAGGTTTGCCCCATACTGCAACATCATAAACATCACTTGCGGGCCACTGAGAACCCTCCTGTTTCTTGGTTGTCTGCACTCCTACGCGCATAGAGAATACGGTAGAGTTGTTAACCTGCTTGTTGGTGGGTTCCTGAAGAACCGTTCCGAATAAACTAATACGAGCATTATTTGCCATTGTTTTTATCTCCTTTTATCAATAGATAATTTAAAGTCGGCAGCTGTGTTTCAAGCTGCCGACGGTTTTATGCACTAAGCTTATCTCTCAACGCAATTAGTTTGTTAATATCAGTGCAACTCTTGTAATTCATGCTGCCAATAATCGGAAGAATATTGTCTTTTGCAAACGCGAGCTTTTCTTCTTTCGTGCTCATTTTCGTTCCGATTTCATCAAGCTTCTTTGCGATTTCATCAATTACTGTTGCCGTATCAACAGTGTGTTCAACTGACTGTTCTGCGGTATTTGCAATAACGGGTTTGGTCTTTTCTGCAGTCTTTTCTACCTGAGGAACAGAAGTGTCGTTAATCGTATACTTCGTGCGATCATTTGAATACCAAATGTCGTGACCAATTCCAAGACTCTTGCAGGCGATAGACAGAGCATCAGTATAAGCCATCTTCTTAGCTTCGTCCGAAGCTCTTGGGCCATACTTACTCCATGCGATGTATGTGTTACCGCCTACGCCATAAATTGGCTGACTTACTTCTCCGGTTTCAGGATCTTTTACTATAAGTTCCAGCTCACAGAACACAGAAGTCTCCTTCTGTTCCTGTTTTGCATCTGGCGGCGTTACATTTGCTTCCACAAATTCGTAACGGACGTTCTGAGTCCACCATCCGAATCCGGACGGGCCAAACACTTCAGTAAGGATCTTGATTCGCCACATCGGATTAATATCCGTGCCGCTGAATCGACCGTTGTTAAACGACTTCTGTGCGTCCTTCGGAGTTTCCATGAATCTGTGGTAAAACCGAACGTTTTTCTGAAGTTGAGTGTCATTTGTTTCTGTCTTTTTTGCTGCTGGCATTTTTGTTTCTCCTTTTAATTTCTCGTTTTGAAGTTTGGCTCAGTATGGGTTTTACGTTTGCCATTTCGTACGGTGAGCCGCGAGGCTCCTTTGAAACGATGTCGTTTAACTTAGGAACGACGGATTGATCTTTTTTCAGTCTTTGATAGCCTTTATTCTGAAAATCGAAAATCCATACATATTCAGGCACACGTTTAATTGGTTGAATGAAGCCGTTCATTTCTCCGTATTTGTTACATCCATACCAACAAAGAAAACCATGCGGATGATAATGCTTACCTTTCTTGTCCTGAGTCTGGTAAGAGGACATGAAATTAATCATGTCCTCATGACCAGTCGTCTCAGTAAAAAGCAATCTTGGATTTGGCCTTAATTGAACCCCATCTTCAATCTTTATAATTCTGTAACCAGAGCGTTTTTCAGATGTCGTATAAGACTGACATAATACGTAAGCAGGCCAAAATGTTCCGTTTATTACATCCTTTTGTTCCGTAATCGCAAGAAAGTAGTAAATTGTCGTCCACGCTCCTCTTTTTCTTTCTGGGTTTTCTTTCGACTGATATGTCTCAGATCGTAACGGTGATGTTCCTGACACTCAGGGCATCTTTGCTGACGCGAGTTGATTCTTTCACAAAGTTTCCCGCAATCTATACATTCATAGAACCCCTGAATATTCTTAGGGCAAGTATGGGACGTAGCCCACGAAGGAATTTTTGCACCACATTCAGGACAGATGGTGCAATCTCTCAGGTTGTTCTTAATGTTTTTGATTGCAATATCACCAAAGATTCGCCAGAAAGTTTGTTTATGAGATGATTTTGCAGCCCCGTCTCCAGCAAATAAATACTTTACGATATACGGATAGCAAATACTAATTGAACCAAACTTTTTCGTAAGCGTATTGAATATATGCTCGTCAATAATCGTGTTATTATCAACAAGCTCTTTTTCTGCGGGACTTTCTTCTGCGCTGGTAATAGATAAGGACACTTTAATATTATCCAGATCGCAGAATTCCTCAATTATATCCATACGATTGTGGAGACACGGTTCAGACAAAAGCATTTGCCAATTAAACGCCGGGATACCAGCCCAATTCATATTGATGTTTCCAATATCATCGAATGCTTTGCAGATCCGATTCATTGTTGAATTGTTTGGTTTCGCCCATTGTCTTTTCTTTTTGCGGTGAGTTGTGATGTCACGGCGACCATTTTTAGAAAACTGGAAGAAATAAGGCATTCTTCCATTTGGTCCACCCGTCGCTTTGTTTATTTGTTTTTCTGTTTCCGGATAATTAGTATATTCATTGACTCTTCCTGTTTTTGCACCGTCTATACGAAGGTTATTCAGATAAGTCAATAATGCAGCAGCATGTCTATCCGGATTATCTCTATTCCAAAGACGGGTTAACATATTACTTATTTCACCGATGTTTGAGAACTGGTGCGCTCTCTTAAGACCGTTAAATATTGTTTCTTTTGAGATCATTTCAGCTGGAGCTTTTGTTGCATCATAGAATAAAGGAATAACATCAAATTCCTTAATATTCCTTTCTGCAACAGAAACAATAGTTGGATCTACAACTACATTAAGCTGATCTCCATCAACCATTTATACCCTCGGTTTCCCGATATTTATTAGGGGATTAGACTATTTCATACAGCTTTCGCTGCCGCAGCGCTTCCACGCTGGAGTTTCACCAGTCATGTACTCCCTTTCGGGATAGTCGTTACACTTTTTCAGACATATAGCGGCCGTTAATATACCTGCCATTTTGTTTTCCAGGTCGGCCTTGTTTCTGTTTTGCGATTTCCGGATGATCTTTATAGAACTGACTTAATTTTCTATTGCCGTAGTTTAGATTCTTTTCTCCGCGTATATCCGGTTTGTTCACAACGCTTCTCCGAACATTTTCTTTGTGTGAAATCCAAACTAAATTAGAGATAGAAAAATCTGTTCTATCGAAATTAATATGATCTACTTCCGAAAGATTTTCAGGATTAGGAATGAACGCTAATGCAACAAGCCTTGCTACACCTATCATTCTCCATCCTTTATCTGTTTTGATTGAGACACAAGGATATCCATCACCATTAAGATAATGGTTTCTAATTTTATTATTCCAGATAATTGTACCGTTATCCGAAACAATAACATGTGTTCCTTTGTATTCAATTTCTTTTTTCATAACTTCACCTTTCTTCGTGAAGCTATATGTCTGAACTTAGCACGAACGTTAGCATGCCTTTCGGTTTAGCTTTCGCCGTTAGCCCTTTCGGACACCCCAGATTTCTGGGTTCACTGCGTTTTAATTCGACCGTTGATCGAACTGGAGCACGCGACTAATAAGTGATTTTACAGATGTATAGATTCCGTCACTGCATAACCACTTATATACCTCAGGATTTTTCGAGATCCTGACGACGCAATGTTCCATATACAAGCTTGGAGATCTTAACACGTCAGCTTTTTCGTAGTCTTTTTTATAAATTGAACATCCTACTTCATCTTTTTCAAGCAGCCCATCCGGTTTTTCAAGATTGAGAAACCAGTGCTCGCAAGCCGCATACCAGTCGGGAACAACGTACAACCTTTTATTTTTACACCTGATTGTACCTGACTTGGCATCAAGAAGCATTCTTTTCTTAACGTCTTTCAATTGGGCTCTGCTATATCCGTCACGCAGAAGTTCTGGATATATCGAAAGAGCTATCTTATCTTTAAGATAAGAATCTTCTTTTGCTTTTAATGCACTTAACATTGAAGCAGGATCTTTAGCGAGATTCATGATTCTTCTGTGTGTTTTAGCGGTAAATTCTTTTATCTCTTCATTGGTGAAGTTTGTAAGAGCCTGAATGAATTGGTAGTTCATTGTTTTGTCCGGTGGCCAGTCTTCTTCGAATTGTGCGATAACAAACTGACAACCATTCTTTTTGTATTGCTCTTTAAATTCTTCGTATGAAGTAAAGAGTTTGCCACATTTGAATTGACTATCTGTGAAGATGATTTGTATGTTATCTTTTTCAATATTCCATACTTTTCCCCATCGATCTTTTATTATTGGTTCGATCCCGTGTTTCTTACAGAATTCCAGAACCGAGAAAGGAGACAATAAACCTTTAAATGTCGGTCCACGCATCATAAAGTTTTTTCCATCGAGATCGACAGGGATCACGTCGGACCCAGGAATATACATTCCTGCTCCATCGGTATGATTAATTACAACAGTACGAATAGCATCTTCTGTTGTGTAGTCTGGCTTGATATACAGCATTCTATCTGTAACTTCTGCTTCAAAATCGTTAATAACGATTGTTTTGTCAATGTCGAATTCCGGCCATGGAATTGAAGCAGAAGAGCATAGAGACCAATAGGCGAGCATTTTATTCACGTTTACGCCGCCTCTGGCGTTAATTGTATCCCAATCCAAACCACACTCAATTCGATTCTTGATTTGATTCCATACGTCTTCAGACAGAAAAGCTGTTTTATCTGTTCTTAGTTGACCGGCTGAACTGCTAAAATATCGATATTTTTTTTGTATTATTTTTCCGTCAACTAATAAATCCATTGTAAATCCGTCTACTACCAGTTGTTCAAGAAGATCCAGATTCTTCCATTTGACAATAATTTTGTCAAACGTATGCTCATCTGTATGAAGACCCATTGCTCTCGACATATCAGATTCAAATTCAGCAATTTTCTTGGATAGTTTAAGGTTTTGCCATGTTACTCCATCCGGAATTTCTTCATCTTTCTTATGAAAGATGACAGATTCCAAACGAACTTTTCTTGGTGTTCCTTTATGTTTGCAGATCATTTGAGAAAGTTTGCTGGATGCAATCTTTTTCTTTGCAATTAATTCTTTCTTTCGAACTGCGTCTTCTGTTAGTTCGCTGGCATCAAGTTTGTCGATTTCATTCACGTACGAAATGATTTCTAAGTATTTATCGTACTCTTCGTCTGTGAATGTATCATTTGCGTTAAGACTTACTAATTTGATCTGATTTTTGAGATAGCTTTTTTCTGACATTGCTTTCTCCTTCTATTCTTCATCTTCGCAATATCACTTGGCGTAATAGACAGGTTTGCGAGATAAACGCTGTCGCGCCTGATTGTTCACTTCCTTTCCGCGAGAAAATAAAACGCCGAGGTTAGCGGCGTTATCCATAAATACGATCGTCTCGCGAGAGACGTTAAAATCATTCGTTTCTTAAGAGGTATTTATTACTTACAACTTTCATGCTTAATGGGCCCCCAATTTTACTGTTAAATACTGGCTCAAGAGGTCTTATTACAATCCCTTCTTTTCGGCCGCCCGTAGAATAATTACCATCAGCCCGCTTAAGAAGATCTTCAACTGTCGGATACTTAGAAGGAAGATCGAAATCAATTTCTTCAATTGGAACGGTAGGCATATTCATAAAAGCACAGAGTTTCAACATTTCGCTTAAGCCGATTCGTTTTCCATTTACGCGAATCGTAAAAACATACCATTCAGGCTGAGTTAGTTTCAAAGGATTCTTTTGAATACCGGGTGCACAAAACTCGCCCTGAATCGTAAGGGTTTTAATGTCGAATCTTCCCATTGCATGGCGCATGTTGTATTCATAATTTTTTTGTTTAATGAATTCATAAAATGAACTGTTTCCGTCGTCTTTATATTCATAATTATGACCACATACATGAAAGCCATTTTCATCAATAGAAATAGAATGAGAAGATCCGTCCATCTTTGTGGAAATATAATACTGAAGTCCTGAAAAAGCTTGAATAAGTTCTGGTTCTGCTTGTACTCTTGTTTCATCAGTGTGTGGTACGTCATAAGGAAGATTTCCAACTGTTGTACCACCAGTCGTTGCGCGTTCTTCAATTTCCCATTTCTTTACTCCGAGCCATTCGGTAACATCCATACCTACTGCAACATCAGCTTCGCTTGGAAGATCTTGGAACGCATTCAAAGGAAGGGCTAATCCTTGACTAATCTGTCCACGAAACTTCATTGTTCTCAGACGGAAACCTTCACCCATAATATCTGTCTTTTTGTAACTGGAAGATCGAAGGAATTCAAACTCTGGCCGAATTGGGAGAAATGAATCTATTTCAAAGTAAACGCACAAATCTCCTTTTTTAAACTGACCTTTATTGGCAACGCATTGCCATCCTTCGATTCGAATTAACTCCAGTCTGTCGGCGTTTTCGATGGGTTGTACATCCCATACTCTTTGAATGCTTGCAAGTTTTCTCATACCTTTTACTCCTTTATATTTAGTTTTGTATTAGAAATGTTTTTATTCGGATCGGACAGAATCGAACTGTCAATTATCCAGTAAATTACCGTCGTTTTCTCCGTTAAACTACGATCCGATAATGCGGGTGAGGATTTGCACCTCACATAACAGTACTGCGGCCACGCGTCTGTCGAACTTTAGACAACGGCGACAAGTCTTACGTTTTAAGCGTCTACCTATTCCGCCACCGCATATTATTATTTGCTGATCAAAACTTTAAACAGCTTTACCTGAAGCTCGCTCACATTGGACACTCCGAGTTTTTCAATACCAGACATATCAACTCCGCTATACGATTCTATTTTTTCTTTGATGCGCTGCTCGCACTTAAAGCATTTTCCGTCATAAAAAGGCATATTCTGAAGCATTTTTGCTCTCAGAGCTTTGTTTCTCTCAACTTCTGTCAGCGACAAAATGTCACTCTGAAGGTTGTAGTAGTTGTCTACCATACATTCCATGCGGAGAAGATGCGAATATCTTTTGCCAGGAGAGATGTTTCGCTTTGTCAGCTGATGTGCCAATCCGCCGATAGCCGCCATCATATGCTTCGTACTGCACCGGAGAGTTTCAGGCGTGATGTAAGTATCGAAAAGATCCGCATACTCCGGTTCAACGATGCGGTATCTGGTCGCGAACCACTCAACACTGTTCGGAGATGTCTTTTTCAAAAGATTCAGAGCAAGCCGGACATCTTTAATATCAACGTGACCATATTCATCTTCCGTCATGATACTGACTGGCCCCTTGAGCATTGCCATATCAGCCAGAGACGGCAGCACGAATGTGAAGGTATCATAATCACTGCTTTCTGTATCCAGCATGTAGTTCTGGCTTCCGCAAAGGACAGTCATAACCGCATAGTATTTTTCTTTTACCTTGTCATGGTGAGCATGAAGTGCTTCATGAATCTTCCGTTCTCTTTCTTCGTCAGTCATGGCTCTCCTCCGTAGGCTCTAAAATTCATAATTTTCTCCTTTTTGAGATGGATTTTATTGATCGAGCGGGTGAGGATTTACACCCCACATGGCAGCGTTTTCCGGGATATATACCGGGTAGGTTCGCATCACTGCTTCTCACCGCATTACGCGTCTCTGCTGTCGTGCGCTGCCTGCCTCTAAAGTGCGTCTACTTATTCCGCCACCACTCAATGTTTTATTTAGATTATGGTTTACCAATATATATTAGCATCACGGACAGCCCCGGAGTCGAACCGAGCCACCAAAAGTCACCACTACGCCGCCCAATGACATCCAGTATATACCAGCAAATTATTTTGCTCCTTTAAGTTTTCATCCCTTATCAAACTCGAAAGCAGAAATATCTTTTTCTAATAATTCTGCTTTATATAAACTTACATAATCAAGAAGTTCAAATAAGTCTTTTACTTGGATTTCAATCATTTCGTTGTTTTTCTTTTCACCTGCCTTTTCAATAAAACAATTAGACATCTCGTCAATATGTTGCACATGATACAAAGCTTTTGATACCTTCATTCTCTATGCCTTTCTGACTTAGATCGTCACTTGTTGCCTTTAACGAATATTCAACATTTTGAATTGCACCACTCAATAGCCTTGTAGATACAGATTCTTGCGTTATGTAAAATATTGTGGACGATATTCACGAAAAACAGTCCTATTTTATAAATCATTCTCATGCTCATTCCCTTTCTGCTCCTTTTGCGATGTTAAATATGTACAAGTTCGACATACAGCAATTTAGATTCGATCATTCCATGCGTCTTTAGTATTTGCTAACGTATAAAATGACCGTCCATATCCATCAAATATGATGCATTCAGGATTTGTGCAAACAACATTAAAAGTGTCTTTTTCGATATCGCCTACATATTCTGTGCCTGCAACAATTTTTGGCTCACTGCCACAAAAAGGGCATAACTTTAGATTATCCATACCTATCTCCATTAAACAGCAATTTAAGTCACTAATTCTTTTTTCCGTTCTTCTTTGGGATCCCGTCATGACCCCTCATATTCTTCCATGCTTCGTTTTCGTTAGTAAGCTCCCATGGAGAGTCGCAACCATAGTCATGGAAATACTCATCACCGTATGCTTTATACATTTTTTCAATATCGTCTATCATTATCAATTTATCATCTCTATCATAATGTGTTTCCAGCACTAATAATAACTGCTTTTTTGTTAGCGCAAGCATATTTTTACCTCTCTTGTTGCATTCCATTTTTCTGCGTTTTCGTGATTCAAAGCACGAGTTGCAAGCTCTCGCATCCATTTCACAATCCCACTTGTCACAGTAATCGTAATACCAATGGTAATACCTGCAATCGTCACAATTCTCCATGTATTTGTCTCCGAAACAGCTTATAATACAGCAATTTTAAGTTGCTTTTTCTTTATCAAGAATGTTCATCAATAGTTCTCTTAATGCATCCCTTTTACAAAAAGCCGCATACGTTTTAACTGTATCCCATTCGGAAATCATGTCTTTGATGAGTTGTAGTATTTCTTCTTTTGTCATTTCATCATTCTCCTTAAACAGCAATTTTACGGATAACCGACAACCGCTTTTTTAGTCCCTATTTGAAGCCGGGAATCGTTATCTCATTCTTCTTCCACATTGTCTTTAGTTACAATAAGCTAGAATCGAGATTGTATCTCCCATCATTGTATCCGCATTGCCATGTTATTGGTTTTGTGTCGTCGTATGGTTCGCATTTTCTTCCTGCGATCCAACCATCAATATACGTTTTCGGAAGTTCAATCGGCATATTTATCATTTCTTTATACCAATAATCAATATCGTAATACTTTGCTTTCATTCCATTTCACCGCTTTCAAAACAATCATCCAGCAATTTTACTTTATACTATACAGTTACTTAATAAATATAAAATTACAAATGACAGTTACAGTAATTTAAAAAATTATTTTTCTTTGAACAGTACAATATAAAACAGTATACCACCTATCATTATATTAATCCCTGTTAAACACTTTACCCATTCAACAAGTTCAAATATAGCTTTCTCCATTTTTCATCCCCCTATGAATCATTCCAATCATTTATACATGCCGCATTTCTTACAGCGATATTCGTTGCGCTTGCCATTATGGGCGTTGATCTCATCGCCATAAAGTTTCCTGATATACTCGTATTTATGACGGCAGAAAATCATTTTTAATATCTTCATACGATAAACTCCTATTTAAGTTATGCGGGTGAGGATTTGCACCTCACATAGCACGGCTCCATGGCAACTAAATGCCATTCACCCAACGATCATTTGATCTCCTTACCTCCATGCCTTACCAAGCCTGTGTCTACTATTGTCTTTGAAGACTTTACCAACCGTGACCTGCGCCCCTGTTATCAGGTGTACTCAAGTGAGAGCCACGTCCTTATCTACTCTCCGCAGGAGTGATAGTTGTCTATTCCACCACCGCATATGGCTGGGGATGACGGTTACGATCCGCCCTTTCCCGGGTCAAAGCCGGGCGTAATAACCAATATACGAATCCCCAATAAAAATAGAAGCCATACCTTTATCGCATGGCTTCATGAACATGTTTTACGTCTTTGTTCCGACGGTTCACAAGTCCGCATCAACGACACGGAAAACGCTTGTCTTTCCAAGCTGTCAACAGATCGTTTCCAGACGGCCTCTTGGTTAATTCTGCACAACCGCAACTACAATGTGCCGCTTAAGGGGCTTCGTTCAGGACTTCCTAAAACCCATCCGACTTCTATGATATAAATATCAAGTGTCCACGGAGAATGAGCTCCCGGTGGGACTTGAACCCACAAAGCCTACTGATTACAAATCAGTCGCGCTTCCAATTGCGCCACGAGAGCAATATGACCGCTGTTACCCCACAACGGACGAAGGTCACATATTTACAAAAAGTATGATCAGTACTCAAAACTCAATATGTACTTTTCCGGGTTTTGAAGAGCTGATGGTTGGACTCGAACCAACGACGTTCGCTTTACAAGAGCGATTCCCTAGCCAACTGGGCGACATCAGCATAAAAAAAGATACTGGATAGGACTTTCACCTATCATTGAGTTACCTTGTGATTAGCAGTTCGCCGAACGTTTCTCCCTGTTTTCCGTTTAAGGTTTCCGGTTTTAGCCGTTCAGCCAGTCTCATGGTATCTGACCCTACTAAGCTGGTTCAGTACTTCACTAATCCTCGTGCCGGGAGCGACCCGTAGGTTTGCACACTGCAATATTTCTGCCACAGCATCTACCGTTCTTACTTGAAAGTTCTCTTGCGAGCGGAAAGTAAGTAAGATTGGATTTCTATTAGTTTTTCCAAGCGTCCGCTGCAGGATTCGAACCTGCGGAGCTTTTACACTCAGTAGTTTTCAAGACTACAGCCATAAGCCTCTCGGCCAAACGGACTTGAAGAAGGTGAAGATTCTTTTGACTTGCCCGAGCCTTATTTTATGCAAGCTTTTTGTGCGCACTCTCGGAATTGTCTTATCAAACATCGGCGTCGGAGTTTGAGCATTCGCGGTTGCCGAACCTTCTTTCTGGCACGTCTGCCATTCGCTTGCCTTCTGAAAATAAAAACAGATATTCTGTTTTTATCCGAAATAAATAAATACAGAGCCGGGATTTGCACCCGGCATGACAACCATCAGCACCATAGGAGCAGTTGTCGCGGAGGAAAATGGGTTTATGTCAGACCCACCTATGGTTTCGCACGTCTACCTATTCCGTCATCTGTAATATTTTAACGAAACGTACCCGCACTTAATACGTTCCGATAAAACCTTATTGTGGCTGAATGTATTTTAAGATCTTTTCAAAGTCGTAAGACCGAATAATCTCTTTGTCTTTGATTGCTTCCGCAATCGAAGGCTCATTGAAAGTATAATCGGTTACAATTACATCTGCGTCGAGAATGGTTGTAGCTTTCTCTCCGCATGCTTTAAACAGATCATAAACATTAAACACTTCGGTAGCAGTCAGATAACTCATCAGGAAATCCATCTTTTCTTCTCCAGCGATAGCATGATTGCCTTCGCGAGACATGTTCAGCCAAATCATTTCTCTCGTGTCAAGATCGATAGCAAACATATAACTAAAAGATGAATCCCCATCCACACGGAATGAGGTTTTAACGGTTTTTGGCTCGTAGATTTCGCCGCTATCTTTTTCATCGCGAATCATGAATCCAGCTTTGCAGAAACACTTGTTGAAATGAGTGCTGCCGCCATTAGAATATACATTGTCGCAAAAGACAACATACCTGAAATCAGGATGCTTCGCTTTAAAAAGATTTAAGTTAATATCAAAATATTCCGAGCCGCCATTATAACCGGATGTTTCATCACCAGAGAAAGTAATATCGGAACTTTGCCGATCATACATATTTCTCCATGAGAACTCCTGCTGAGTTCCGTCTTCTGTCAAACCGAAACAAGACAGATCGATATCGTTTACCTTTTCCCAATAAGTAAAAGCTCTGATCTTCTTGCCTTCTGGAATTTTCACCCGAGAGCCAGCAGGAAGAACATCGAATCCGTTTTGAGAAACAGACATCTGCAGCGGAACTGCAATTGATTTCATCGCAGGATCTACATAGACTTTTCCTGCTCGTCCTTTCAGAGACTCCCAAAGCTGAGACTTAATTGTTTTCTCTGCAGCTGCTCTGATTTCAGGCGACAGGACAGATTTGCGTTTTTCCTGTTCTTCTTCAGATTCCCGATGCATTCTGAGCCTGTTATTCCGCGTAAACTTAAATACACGAGGCTTTGTTGAGTAATTATGGTACTGCATCAGCATCTGAATTAAAACGATGGGATTTATTTTACCCATGATAACACCTCTTTTACGTCTTCTTCGGATTTGCACCGAGACAAGAGATAATTCAGGTTGCGAATTACTATAGATGAGCCTTTCTCATTGTAAAGAATTTCTGCAGCCTTACCGACATTATTATCGGACATCTCTTCTTCGAATCTGCTGTATGCAGAAATATTTTTGCCTTCACGAATCAGCGTCACAAAAGTAACTGCCGCATCGTTGTCAGGACGATAGTGAATATGGTGAAGCAGGCCGCACCATATCTTACGCTTCTCGAAACACTCGTTGTAATTATACCGTTTGCTGTCGAAACAAAAGTCAATCACCTTAGTAATAAGTTTTCTGTCTTTATTTCTAAGGTTGAGTTTCTTAAGATTTTCATTACTGTAAACAGTATAATTAATATAATCAACAAGCTTAATTACGTCTGCGAGAGAGATGTACCGACCATAACGATAGACAGCTTTCGTGTCATAAAGCAGCCGCACGGCGGTCTGCTTGCATGAAATTGCCTTCGGAACGATCATATAGTCCCGCATAACTTCGCTGACAATGACATAAGTATCTTCACTCAGCGGTCGTGAACTTTCAAGCAGATTAATAACATAATTTTGAAGCCTGTCAATCGCATCGGCTTCACTCAGAATTTCAAATTCCTTTTGAGTAACGTCTTCGTTAAAGGCGAGCCGTTCAAACTCTTTCTCGAAAAGCGAATGTCCTGCTTCGTCGAATTCACCGAGACCGTATGTCACAAAATAATGAAATACTTGATCGAACAACAGCTGATCTTTATTAAGTTGTTTTACGGTTTCCGGGAACCCGCGATAAAAAGGTTCAGGAATATATTCTCCAAGATTGTTTGCTGCAAATCTGATTAAATCTGAACTTGCAGATTCTTTCCCTTTTGTAATTTCAATTCCAAGCTGATTCTTCAGCGCAACAAGCGTATTAAAACTTTCTTCTGCAGTCGGTTCGCTTGTTGCAACAAGAATGTGTTTAGTAAACAGATACTCTTTGAATAATTCCTTCATAACCTTACTCCTTTCAGAAAAAAGATGCGGAACGGTATCGTCAAACTAAAAATATTCCAAGTATTTTAGAAAAGTAAGCCTGACTAGCGTTCCGCATAAAGTAGAAATTGTGCGACTGTTTTCTTCTTTTATTTCTATATATATATAGTAAGCCGCACTAGCTTTGTTTGTTTGGCAAATCATAACGTTAATTTAATATGCGAGCCTCTACGGCTCATTTGCTATAAAAAAAGTAAACGTTATTAGCTGCCAATTTGCCCAGTAGAGAATAATGTATAAAATGCACGATATAAAACAACTATTTTGAACCTTAATAAAAAGTAAGCTGTTTTAGCTGTGCATTCTTTCCCCATTACGTAAATTCTCGAATGTCCCCACCAGATTTGACATCATCGGAAGTGTTTATTATCAATATGTTTGACACTTTTTAGCTTACCATTTTACGGTTTTCTTTCCAAATTGTACATCTGACATGATCTAAATATATTATTGACATTCCAATTGTAAGGTTTACAGCTGCAGAAAATCAAGCATTTCATTTTCTGCAGCTGTACAACATTACAATTGGATAGACTGTATCGTTGCCTATCAGTTCATTACATGCACTGAGCATTTAATGCAATTCATTATGTCATACTGTAAAATTAGGAAACTAGTTCCTTTATAATTTGTTTGAGGTTTACAGAGAATTTATTGTTAAAGTGATCTACCAGATTATCGAAGTATTCTTTCTCTACCATTTTATAATAAGACAATAACCCTGCGTACTGTTGAACGTCATCGGCGGGCCAATACTTATTATTTTTCCAATCCATAATTAAGTTTGTTGTCATTGCTTTGAAAAGCTTCTTATTTCTCCATCCCGTCGAAATATCATTGTTCGCGTTAAGAACTACACCAAGCATAAAATTCTTACCTTTTCTGCTTCCGTAATGTGTTTTCTCGGGCTTCAGAATCCATGGAGCATCAAATTCTTTAAATACCTTTTCAATGTATTTAGTCATCTTTTCAGAATCGAATTTCTGCTGACATGAAATATGCAGATCATCTGCATATCGAGTATACACAAAACGCTTGTGCGCAAGATCATTAAACAGTCGATGATCAATCGGGATAGCAATCATATTCGTCAGCGCCGGACTCAGTTTTGTTCCCTGCGGAAGACCGCCGTTTAGGAAACCAAGACTTAAAGCTTTTTCCAGTTCTGCATATCCTTCCTGTACTTTGCAAATCTCACTTAAAGGAAAGATCATTGACAGCATCTTCATTGTAAAGCTCAGTGTCGTGTGTGGAAAGAATCCGCTGACGTCTGTTTTATAAAACCAATTTGATTCATTTACCTGATGTTTTCTTACCATCTGTACAGTGCTTCTATTCGGAATGTATGCAAAGGCCGATGTATGATAAAGAACTCCAAACTTTTCAGTTAAGATAATCCTCAGTTCATCCAGCGCATTTTGAAGCTCATCACATGGCGCATCGATAGGCCGCAGTCCACCTGTTTTCTTTGGAATGCTGAAATGTCGATACAGAGTTTTACGGTCTGCTTTAAACAGGTTTTCATGTGAGGTATTAAACCGTTTCAAAACATTAATCATTTCTTCTGGATTAATTCTGCGAAGCAGTTCGGGCGTTGCCTCATTAAGCGCTCTTGTTACAGTTCCGGCAGAGCCGCACGAAGAGAAATCACTGAGAGGAATTTCTTCTTCGCTGATTAAATCAAGCCAACTAATTTGTTTTTCTTTTTCTTTCTGTCTGATTGTTATGTAAATCATTTTTATCACTCCATGCAATCTAAATCGTTATATGTCTTTCCAGTGACGACCGAAACGTTCCCAGGATCCAGGCCTTTTATCTACCGTTTACCGCGTTTCAACTGACTTCCCTTTACCTTTCCCTCGTGCCTACCTTATTTCCTCCGAGATTACAGGACTTTTCTATCACGCTGCCCACATTTTCCTAGGATTTCTTCGACGTCCGCCGCCTCCAGCTCTTTCAGGAGCCCTACCCCCTCATCAGGCGAATTGCTACTCATAATCACATTAAGAGTTCGAGATTTCTCTCACTATGCATTGCATGAGTATTTGGAATATAGATTAACCTATATTAACCAACAGGTTCGACAGAGAAACTAAATGCATCAATTGGAATCAGCTTATGCAAATGTTCTCCTTTTACAAAATTGATGAAATTTGCTATTCCTACATTACAAACCATTCTTACTGTAGGAGCTACACACAGAGCTACATTACACGCTGAAACAGGTGTATTTTGTTTCGCTTCTTCGTGTGTAAAGTTCATCGTGTTTAAAAAATTTTTTCTGCTTTTAAATTCGGACCAATCTGCTGCAAAGTGGTCAGCATTTGTAAGTCCGGTTCTGAAATCAAAGAAAGCTTTTATAAAATCATTATATAGGTTTTCTTTTACAATTTTTGCTCTTAGTTCAATATTATCTACTGCAAGAAATACGTATCCATCCAGAGGCTCGCCGTTCCATCCTTTGGTATACATCTTAACATTCATTTCAGGATTGATATCTAACAAAATTTCTCGTACAGCTTCTACCTTCGGCATTCCGATTTGGCGATGAACAAACATCTGGTTTACAATATTATGCGGCTCAACAGTATCAAAGTCATATAGCGAGATTTTTGTTAAACCAAATCTTGCCAAAAGTTCAGCTACCGTAGAGCCGACAGATCCACAACCAATAATATGGATCATTTCCTTGCATTTATCCGGATTAAAAAACTCATAAGATTTACTTAGATTCAAAAATCTTCACCTGCCTCATAAGCGTTGATCCGATTATGTCTTCCTTGTACGATTTCAAAAGAGTTTATAATAAACTCATTTGCTTCTTCTACGATTATGTTAACATTTTCCGGTCGATAGAAAATTTTATTATCAATATCATAAAAGAATGAGCTTATTTCATTTCTTTTGTTCCATATCTGGAAAAGATAAAATCCGTTTTTCTTTGTCAGGATTTCATCATGCTGCTGACGTTCATCGACGGATGATGCGAAAGTACTCATGTTAACATGAGAATGTCCGTTTCCAAACAAATTAGCTTCTACTTCGTCGTCAAGGTTTGCTTTCCACAATCCATACCTTGGAAGGTCAACTGAAACATATGCCGGACTTACTTTTTGGGGATATACTACGATATCCTCAACTTTATACCCGTCTTTATAAGGCTTTACTACCATATTCCAACCAATTTCTTCAGGATGGGTATTTACAAGCATAATTGTTTTTGTAATAGCCAAAGGTGAATAGTAAATGTTTATATTACTTTGTGGACTGGCGAACCCACAGTGAGTTTGCCAGTCTTTCAATACAATTTCATTATTCATTATCTTGTCCTTTCAGATATGCAACAGCTTCCTCTGGCGTTAATTCAGTTCCATCTTCCGTTACAAGACATTTGCCGGAACATGATAACAAGTCCCGCACAAAAGGTCCAAAGCTCAGATTTTCGTGAATGTTAACCCTTTGAGCGCAAGCCACAGAGCACTCGATCGCTCCGATTGCATCGCCGCATTTTAGCTGTTCCAATATTGCTTCCTTATTCTGCCCAAAGCAATTATGATAGTGCAAATGAGGGTTTGGAATATAGTTCATCAGTGTTTTGTTTACATTAGCAAAATTATATTTATATGCTGATGTAACCTTGCTTCCAAAGTAATCCAAAGAGAAATAGGCACACATTTTTACTTTTAGGCAGCGGTTTTCCGAGAAGATCGCATCAAGCAGAAGCTTTATCTCTGTGCGTGTAAATTTGCTTGTAAGATACTGATCAAAATACTGAATGTGTTTTGTTATCATTTCCCATTCGCCTATATGGTGTGGGGCCAGATATGTTTTCACAATGTATGAAATCGTGGAATTATCTAGTGTTACATTGCAAAGCCTTTGATTATTTAACAGGTAATCCTGCAATTCAGTGTGTTCTTCCGTCTGATCTGCCATAGATTGCAGACCTGATACAAGCGCAATAGCTTCAATTCTTTTCTCGCAAGCTTTTCTATAAGCTTCCATGGCCGCGTTCATTTCATTTTCAAGGCTTGCAAGATTGTTTTTGGCAGCTTGAACTTTAGCTTCAAACAGCTTTCTTTCAAACTGTTCCAATCGATCTTTTAAAATATATTTTCTGAAAGAATCCGTATCTAATAATTCTCTCAACCTCGCTTCATACAAAGAACTTGTTTTGAACGTCAAGGTTTCGAGAAAAGAAATTTCTTCTTTGTTAAGTGGTTTTTCTTTGAAAATCCTGAAGTATTTTGGAATAAAGAACTGAAAACTGTGCCACGCTTTATAAGACATTTCTGAAGTGAAAATACAGACAGTATTTTCAGCTGGCATTAAGCGAATAAATATTGGCATTTTCAGTTGCTCAGACAGAAACTTTTCATGAGTTGAAAGTTTTTCTATTGAAGTAAAATTATTCTTTACTAAATTTAACAGCTCATCTGGATTTCCAACATTATTAAACCAATGAAATGAATATACTTCCGGGTTTAGATTGATATTTTCTACTTCTTTGTTATTAAATACTTCAAAAGTTAATTTCAGATTTTCAACTCTCTGATACAACAACGCAGTTGCTGTCATCAGCAGCGTGTCATCCGGGGCTACATTATTATTTACATAAATCTTGTCTCTTAAAAATGCAGGAAATTCTGCAATACAA
>Ga0310694_10000073_pt1 | contig 148813 bp, 171 predicted proteins | sample 174DNAGHGhighgp2_FD_203884 | JGI IMG/M metagenome (GOLD analysis project Ga0310694, IMG submission 203884) | Sheep rumen microbial communities from Palmerston North, Manawatu-Wanganui, New Zealand - 1742 DNA GHGhigh gp2 (v2) (version 2) | ecosystem: Host-associated > Mammals > Digestive...
TGCAGAATAGACACGCATCTTGGCAAGGTCACGCTGCTGATCCTGCGGCATGACATGATTCATCATCAACTCTACAATATCCTTTGCACCACCGAATCCGTTGGCGCGAAGGTTACGATTAGCCTGAACACGCATCTGGGCCAATATGCTTTCACGCTGATACCAATCCGGCATCTTCGTGTATTCATCGGTAATCTGAACAAGGGCATTAGAAAGTTTTATGATAGCACTTTCAGAGTGACCCTCAAAATGCTCATTGAAATACTGCTGATAGAACTCAGCACCAGGCAGCAGAGCATCATCTGTTGGCTGTTGAATATCTGCCTGTTCGCCACGCTGCATCATCTGCTCACCAAGGTAATCAACTAACACCATCAGACGCTCGTAGGCATCCCTACGGTCTTCGGCATTACGGAAGATGCTTTTGGCAGCACCAACAGCATCATCCAACTGTTTCTGCTCCTGAGTTGTCAGCACTGCAGCATCACCCGGATGGAACACTCGCCCACGGGTGATAACACCTTGGGCATAAAGTGAGAGTTGTTTTTCACCAGCCTCACTCCACTTGCGTACATATTTTCCTACTTCACTCAGTGATAAACCTGTACGCCAATCAACACCTCTGTCTGTAAGAAGCCTACGGGCACCAGCAAACATATCTGTATCGTCTGCATTGAAATGGGCATCCTTGGTATTTGCCAAATCTAATAAACGCTCTGTCTCAATCTCTTCCTGAGTAGGAACAGCACCCTTGACAGGCTCTTGGGCATTCTGCCAATCAACACCCTGCTTCTGAAGGACCTCTCGGGCAGCAAAGATAACTTCGTTATCCTGATGAACCTTATCACCCTTGGTATTTTCCTTGGCTTTCACAATAAGCCAGTCAAGGTTATTCTTACGTTCATTGTTCGTCTCTTCGACCTTCGCAATAAATTCCTCGGCTTTCTGACGAAGCGTAAACTCACCCTCTACCTCGGGGTCGCTAACCATCACATCACCATCCCAACTACCGCAACGCACATAACCACGGTTACTCCAGCTACCAGTATCAGCAAACTCACGCATCTCGGAGATACTGACAAACGGATAGGCATCACGGGGAAAAACCACCTTATGCCACTTCCCTTCCTTCGAGAACTTATAAGGCTTCTCTTCCACCTTGGGCATATTCTTCGTGGTCTCATCAAGACTCTCACGAATCTTAGCATCAAGGGCTTCCATATCCTTTTTCAGCCCCTTCAACTCATTTTCCTTACCCCAAGGCTTTCCGGCGATACGCTCATACTCAGCGATATCAACACGGAGCTTTTCGTTACGCTCCTGGTACTGTGCAATGACACCGGGAATCTTCTCCAGTGCATTGACACCATAGCGCACAGCACCGAGACGGTTATCCTTGCTCATGGCAAGTTTACCGTTATTATGTTCATAGAGGTAATTACCCTTCACGTAGAACTTATTACCGGCATACACCTCCTTTCTCAGTTTCTCATCATACATATAGATGGTGTCAACCATCAACGGGAAACCATAGACGGTACCCATCTGGCGGTCTTTATTACCTACGGTACGACCGGCATCCTGAAGGGCAGCACCCATTTCCTCGATATTATAAGCGCCATCAGCAGTAAACTCACTGACATTATTCATCACAAGACCGGGCAGGGGAGCACCATCCTCACCCTGCTTCACCTGTGACTGATAACGCTCATAGTCCTCAGTCATACCGTTGATGATAACCTCGTTCTTACCAAGTTTCTCTCTGGCATTCTCCAAACGCCACTCGGTATCACGACGGGCCTGCATATAGGTCTTACGCTCCGACTCCAAAGCCATAATCTTCTTTTCAAGTTTGGCCTTCTGAAGGAGGTCATCATTTCCAGAGAGGATGGCGACATACTCCGCGAAGTTCATACCGTTCTCTTCATCCATGGCACCCTCATCGATGACACGGGTACCAAGTTGATTGGTCTTCAACTGTGTGATGAAGAGTTGCTTATTCTGCAACAGGTTGAACTTATAACTGTCAAGGGTACGCTTAACAGCGTAGATAATGATATCTACATTGTTTCCGGCAAACTCCTTGGCAACCCAGTTACCAGTACGACGGGCACGGCCATTACGCTGCTCTAAATCGGACGGACGCCAAGGAATATCGATATGATGCACAGCAACGGCACGCTGCTGAGCATTGACACCAGTACCAAGGGTAGAGGTGGAGCCAAACAGCACTCGGATCTTACCTTCGTTCATCAGGTCAATCATCTTCTGCTTGACTTTATTACTACTGGCTTCCTGAATGAAACGAACTTCCTCTGCAGGAATACCATAGTCATTCACCAGTTTATCTTTGATCTCCTGGAAAATGTTCCACTCGTTAGGCTTATAGGTACTCAAATCGCTGAAGATAAACTGTGTTCCCTTCTGCTCATTGAACTTCTGATAGTATTCAGAAACGAGTCGCGCACAATGACTGGCTTTGTTGTTCGGGTCATCACCGAACAGCTCTTGCGACACCAGACGCATATCCAACGAAGCCTTTCTGCTGGCATCAGTGGCAATAAGCATCTTACCCTTCATCTCACGATCATTGAGAGGCGCACGGAAAATCAACTCTCCGTCACCAGTCTGGGCGAACTGGACCAGTCGCTCATTGAAATCTTTCTGGTCTGCCGTCGGCTCAATGTCATGCAAGATGACATTCATATTTGGGCGGTCAAGACCGACATCCTCACCAGTGCGGTAGTCGGTAATCTCATTATAGAAGGTTGCCAATTCCGGCACCTTCACGAAATAACGAAAGCGCTCCTTCTGTACAACGGCATTAGTAACGGAAAACTCATAATCCGATGTTTTCTTGGCATAGACAGCAGCCCATGCGTCAAAACTATGAATACCCTGCTTCGCCATAGCCTTGGGACGAAGGTACTTGAACAGCAGATACAACTCAGTAAGACTATTACTGATAGTCGTACCACTAAGGAACGTAGCACCCAGATCCTTGCCTGTACGGTTCTGGATGGTACGGATGGCATACAGAAGGTTAAGGGCCTTCTGACTGCCAGAAGGATTACCCAACCCTGACACACGCTGATGACGGGTCGTAAACATCAGATTCTTAAACTGATGACTCTCATCAATAAAGATATGGTCGATACCCATACGACCGAAATCTACGAAGTCATCCTTACGGTTCGCCATGTCACTCTGGAGTTCCATCAATTTGACCTCCATATTCTCCTTGCGCTTTTCCAAGCCAGTAAGCATACGCCCACTGATATTACCGCCCTGCTGACGGATAACGTCGAGGGCTTCATCAATATCGCGTATCTCATCCTGGAGAATCTGCTGCTGCACCTCCATAGCCTGCGGTATCTTACCGAACTGGTCATGGGACATGATGACACAGGCATAGTCATTATTCTTAATCCTGCTAAAGAACTGTACTCTGTTAGCAGGAGAAAAATCCTTCTCAGAAGCATAGAGAATCTTATCGTCAGGAAATGCTGCCTGGTAGGTAGCAGCAATCTCGGCAACATTGGCCTTCATGGCAATAATCATCGGCTTATTGGCAATGCCAAGACGATGCATCTCATGAGCGGCCATACACATAATGAGTGACTTGCCTGTTCCAACTTCGTGGTCACAAATACCGCCACCATTCTCTAAGATCATTTTCACACAGTCCTTCTGGGACTTATAGATATTTTTGATATTGAACTTAGGCGAAGCCAAAGCCTTCAAGTCAATGCCGGGGAACGTCTGGTAAGAACCATCGTACTTAGCCTTGACGAAACAGTTGAACTTCCTGTTATACATCTCCTGAAGCTCATCACGCTTCTCTTTCGGGAGATTGGTAAGATACTCCGTAAAGCCGTCACGAATCTCTTCAATCTTCGTGTTGGCTAACTGTATCTTTTCCATGTCAGGACCTTTCAGGTCATCACCGTTTTCGTCATATCCAATACACTTCTGGATGTCAGGAGTAGTGTTGTGGAAGGCATGGGCCAATAAGGCCATACCGTCATAGTCCTTATACTCACCACGGACACAGAACTCTTCACGGATCTTCAGGTTCCAACGGTCTTCTGCCTTCAACGAATATTCGTCGATATGCTCCGCATAATGAATCTCCATCTTGGTGTTGAAGAGTTTGCCAATATAGTCTTCATAGTATTCAGTGGGAATCCAACGCTCACCAAACTGTAGACCGATATCATCAAAGGCAATCTGCTCGGGAATGACAGCCGTCAAAGCAGCCTTTGTCTCTTCCAAAGCAGGAATGATGCTTGCATCAATATCATCCCCCGGCTCCTGGCCCTTAATCATATCAAGGGCTTCACTGACATATTCCAACTTCTCATAGACATTGCCGGAAAGTGCCTTGCTGGCAATCTCATAACTGCCATCAGGCATATAATAGATCTGTCCCTTCAACAGTCCAGGTATCTCTTCCTGCTTATTGCCAGTCAGACCAGCCATATATTCAAGGTTGACACGTCCGTAACGGTTGAGGGAAGCAGACAACGCTTCCTCTGGAGTGTCAACATGTGTAATCTCATAGGAGATAAATGACACCGGACGCTCAAAGATGTCGGCCTTCACAAAATCACGGTTCTCACCCTCGTTTTCCAAAGTCAGACCGTCACGTCCTAAAGCGTCCATCATAATCACACGGGCATTCCTACGCTCGTTCAAACGTCCGTACTGGAGGAAGAAATTATCATAGTGACGGTTCAGCACCTCGCGTAAGTCGGACTGTTCCTCACGAAGTTCAGCCTCTGTATTATACAACTCGTGATAAGCATCACGAATAAGAACATACTGGCGTAAACGACCTGTCTGATCGGCAGTGAGGTTTGCCAACGGGGTAAAGGTATTACCCGTAAGCACACCGACATGATGGGTGTTCGGCTCTACGACGACGGTACCATCCCGGTACCATTCCTTATAATCGCCTGCCCAAGCACGAGGCTCCAGACGTTTACGCTCAGCCTCCCTGCGGGCTGCTTCCTGCGCCGCACGTTCGGCCTCCTGGGCCTGTACCTCTTCCTGAGAAGGGCCGTTACCGGCATCCAACTCATCCCACATGGCAAACAAATCCAACTGCACAGGCGCACTCTGTGCCTGCTGTTGGGCATGACCGCGAGACCGCCCTTGCGGACGGCCCTGCGGCTGCTGTTGTTGTTCCAGGGGTTTTTGCTGTGAAACGGCAATATCTTCAACAGGACGTTGCGCCTGCTGCTCCGGCTGCTGCTCTACAACAGCCGCTTCAATCTTCGGCGCATGTTCCTGATAATAGTCTATATACTCACGATGAAGGTCACGGCTGAAATACTCTTTCAACTGCTTAGAGATACCATCCATGCCACCGTCATGGGTGAATACCAATGTCGGCTTACCGTAAGGATCGGTGCCACGCATCATATTCGTGGAAACACTCACCTCGGCATCGGGTGTCATCATCGACTGCCACCAGAAAGTATTCATCGTGATATCAGTATAATCCTCACCACTCATAGCCTTGAAACCCTTGGAGGTCTCACAGAAAGCCTGAGTCTCAGGATCAAGCGACATGTCATAGCCGCTGACCTTCTGCAACACTACAAGGTCACTACCGACATCAGTACCGGCTTCGTCACGGAACATACCGTCAGGCAGACGGAACGCACCGACCAGACGGGCATTCTTTGCGATTTCCTGACGGATAGGATTATTGGAAGGCGAGTCCATAAAACCGCGTGACGTGATAAAGGCGACAAAGCCACCCTCACGCACTTGGTCGAGGGCCTTCAAAAAGAAATAGTTATGAATGGTAGAGACGGAATAGCGCTTCGCGTCATTCGTGCTCCTACGGTATTCATCATCCATCACTCGGATATCACCAAAGGGAATATTCGAGGTGGCAAGGTCAAACGACCCTTGCATCTTAGCAGGGATGGTCTCAAAACCATCTACCGTAACCTGGTCGTTCGGATTAAGAGCCGACAGAATTTTTCCCGTCAGCACATCCTTCTCAAAGGCAGACACCTTAATATCTCCATCATATGCCTGCTTGAAAGAGTCACCGAACTTACCAATGCCAGCCGACGGATCGAGCATGGTACGAACTTCCACACCACGCTCCTTAAAAACAGATGCAATAGCATCAATGACAGCACCAGGGGTATAGAAAGCGGTATTGACACTACGCTTCACACTGTCAACGATGGCACGCTCTTCATTGTCATCAGAAGAATATTCATGGATAATGGCATACAACTCCCGCACAGGACGGAAATACTGCTGGTCCGAAATCTTCCAGTGACGCTTATCTTCGTCACTGGCAGCAGGGTTCAGAATAAATTTCAAACCACCGAAACCACTGTATCGTCTCAGGACGGCACGCTCATCGTCATTCGCTGTGCGACCTTCCTTACTCAACTGCAGCACCAGTTTAATGGCTGCTATATTATCTTGGAGCTTCTGGCTCTTATTGTATGCCATATTTTTATATTACAATATTACAATGTTACAATATTATCATATTTCCATATTACCGATGAAGGCCACGACCTTCCTCGCGTACCTTACCCTCGTTCAACTCGTGTAATTCCTGATGGGCATCATTAGCCCATGCAATAGGAACACGGGACATCTGCTGTTGGGCATGACTGAAAAGGGAATCATAGAAAGTCTGTCTGAAAGCAACATCATTATACAACTTCTCACCATTGGAGGCAGCAGCCAGTTCAATCTTGTCACGCTGCTCTTTAGTGAAAGCCTTGGCTTTCGGATCAGCAGCACGCTCGACAACAGCCTGCACAGCAGCGTCGAAACGCTCCGTAGGACAATGCAGTCTGGAAGCCTGACCGTACTTCAAGGCAATATCATAGATTTGCTCTTGCGTGGAACCATCGGCCCACCGACGGCCAGTATAATCCTCTATCTCATCCTGCATGTCAGGACTCTTCGATACTTCAGCAATAGTAGGATAGTACAAAGCGGTACGGTCGTACATACCCAACCCATGAGGATTGGTATCAAAGGCGTAGCCGTCAAAGAACTGCATCTTGATTTCCATCTCGCCGTTCTCATCAAACTTCAAATACGGTGGCATATCGGCTACCATCGAAGCACCCGGCTCCTTCATCATCGGAAAACTGTCCTTTGACAAGATGATGGTATCAACATTACTCTCCATCTTACGAACATCATCTGCAGACATCTCACCAAAACACCATTTTTTGGCACCATCACGAGTCTGGAAATTCTCAACCCAACAGTCACCTGTCTGGTTGTCAAAAGCGGTGAACAGCGGTTCACCATCACCAGACTGGTCGGGGAAATAACCGACGGTACCAACATGAGCAGGATAATGGACACTATTGCCATCATCCTGTAAACTTCCTAATATCTCGCTGAGTTTCTGACGCGCTTCCGCATCGACAAAAACAGGAAAATCCTTTTCTTTTTTCATAAGGTAAACATTTAATCGAAACCTTCCAACAACACGGCCATAGCCAACTCCTGGGCCTGATCGACAGTCAGACCGTCACGGCGACGCTCTTCATATTCTATCTCAGCAGCATCAGCACGCGCATCGATAAACTCATCATCGTTGGCACGCTCATCCTCCTGCTCCTTCAAAAAGCGCAGGAGATAGAGGCGGTAGTAGGAAAGTTCACTTTTCATTCTATATAGTCATGTAAATGAATAATCGAAGAAATCTGGAATCCCCCATGATGAGAGACTCCAGACATACGGTGACAAGAGTTAACGCTTCATACCCTGACCCTCTTCACGGATAGCACCCTGTGCGAGGTCTTTCAATTCCTCATGAGCGTCCTTCTGCCAGGCTTCATTGACACCGGCATCTTTCAATGCAGTCTCAGCCTTTTCCCACAGTCCATCGAAGACCTTCTCGCGGGCCTCGGGAACATCAGCAGATTCGGCGAACTTCATGAGGACATCACGCTGCTCGGGAGTGAAACTCTTCGCATTCTTGTCAGAAGCACGGTCGATGATGGCCTTAACGGCAGCATCCTCGGTGACACCAACGGACTTGTTGTTGTTCACGATGTCACGAACCTTCTGACTGAACTCCTTGTTGGCAGCGCCAACCTGCTCCAGGGTAGCCATCTTGTTCTTGACGGCAGTGGTCTCGTTCTTCGACAGAAGACCGAACACCTTAATACCATTGACGGTACCATTCAGCCATACACGATCAGGCATGACCTTACCCTCCTTATCCTTGGCAGGAGCATAGCGCAGTCCAGTGACGGTAGCACCCTCGGGGAACTTGAACTTAGACCAGTCAACCTTCTGGGCAGACTCTACCTTAGCGGCAGTAGCCTGACGCTGGGCGTTGACACGCTGCTCAACACGTCCGGCGATGTCAGCCATAGACAACGGCTTACCGACCTTAACCACCTGCCCCTTGTCATCAAGGGTGACCTCCGCACGATGACGGATGGAAGCAAGATCTTCCTTGTTAAGGATACCGAAGAAACGGCTGTCTTTGTTATCCTTCTCACCGAAAGACAACTGCCAGGCACCAGCCAGATGCTTGTTGGCGTCACTGAGCTTTGAGGCATCAAGCTTCTCCAGAACGATGTAGTTCACATGACGGCCATTGACCTCCGTGTCCTTCTGGTGGAAGGCAGCATCATCAACGTGCATGGGGTAAGCGGCACGAACGGCATACTCTTTTGCCTGAGCCGGATTCTCCTTGCTGAGACGCTGGTACTCCGCACTCTGCTCAGCAGTGAGAGGACGGGAAATCTGGGTGCGCATGTTCGCACGACGCTCTTCAGGGGTCTTACCATTGGGATTCAGCTTACCGTAGTCAGCCTGCACCATCGTGGCACCATCCTTCTGGAAAATGCGAATCTTGTCTAACGTGTTACCTTCAGTGGTAACGATACCTGACCGCTGAGCCTTCTGCTCGTTGGCCTTCTCTTGACGGTTCTCAGAACCACCCTCTGCGACAGCAACAGTCGGCTGCTCGCTTTCTACTTTCTTCTTTGCCATAAAGAAATCCTCCAAATTAATTAATAACTAACTTAAAACTAACACTTATGAAAAAAACTCTGTTAGAGAGAGTTTGCCCCTCTCCACGCACAAAAGTACGGAAAGAGGGGCAACAACTCTACCTCGAAAAATTTTATCTCGTATATTAACATTTTCACGACCCACAAAGTCGTAAAACCGTTTCTATAAGACTTTTACACCATTTTTAGACCATTTAATGCCTAAAAATAACCATTCCTGACATCAAAACGTCAGGCTTGTTATTTCAGTCCTCGAGAACGCTCCACGATGTTGTCCTGAGAAACCTCCTGCTCGTAGTTCTCGGCAACAGCCTTCTGCTGCTCATCATACTTACGCAGCACGGCATTGGCAAGAGTATTGATAGGCAACACACCTTTCTCATAGGCATCAACAGCCTCATTATTGATGGTAATAACCATAGGGATGTTGTCGATATTCACCACAAGGGTATTACCCTTTAGAACGGGCTGTTTGATGCGCATATCCAACGGCTCATCTTGATACGTCCGATACTGTCTTACAGGCTGGCTCTTGGCATCCCGATGATCCAAGGCTTCATGACCGGCTTTGTTCAGGAGGTTGGCACCTCCAAGACCGATAAGGAGCATCTTCAGCAGCGGGTTCTTAACGAACATACCCGCAATAATGGCACCGATAGGTAAAAGGTTGTCGCCGAACTTCAAGTTACGGCTCTTACCCGTGAACATACCTATCAGCATGTCCGGCAACATTGCCAAAACATAACCGAGGTTCTTACCGACAGTACCGAAACCACTAAGCCCTAACTGGTCCAGCATACCACCCCAGCCACCAACAGACTTGGTGGAGCCAGGAACAACGGATGTACTGTTACCCTGCTGGGAAGTCGTCTGTTCTTCAGTCACACCTTCCTTTGATGCTGTCTGCTGACTGCCATCACCGAATTTCTCACGCATGGCAAAATGCAACTCTGCCTGCTGATTCAAATGTTCCATCGTCATATCAAAATCATCCGTAAATTTACTACCAAGATCGAGCTGCTCGACAAACTGTGTTCCCAGACCACCACCAAAAGCAAGAGAGTTAGAATGCCTGACAATCTTCTTTCCAAGTTTCTCGTCGGCGGCAGAGATTAACACACTGGAATAGGGATTGACAGAAGCATAATCACTTCTGCACTCTGACAGTGCATTTTCGTTACCGAAAACAGTAGCACTTACTATCCTACCGACATCACCACTCTTTATGACCTTATTCTCATAGGCATCAACAGCCATGCCGATACCAACATCAACAACAACGAACTTTGAAAGTGCAGCGAAACTGGTAACATGGAACATCGGAATAGAGACGGGAGCGGTCACGGCAAGGTCGGTCAAGGAACCTAACACCTTACCTGTTCCTTTCTCCAAAAGACCGGGATCGTAATTCTCGATAATCTTCTTATCAATAAGCTGCTGGACTTCCGAAGAGTCAGGACTGAGATAACTCAGAATGGATGAACGGTGGGCCTCGCCTAAGATATAGTCGGCAGAACCCTTGACAGGATGCTTCTCTGCCTCAAAGTCAATCATCCTCTGTGTCAGACGATGACCGACATACGCATTGGCAAGGTCATTGCCAAGTTCTGCAGAGATAGCATCATATCGCTCCTGACCCATCTTAGCCACAGCAGCGGTACGCCATGCAGAAGCAAGGGTATCTACATCATTGGTGTTTTTGCCAATTTCACGCCATAACTTTTCAATATCATTGGCGGGAAAACTGAGCGTAACATTCGAGGCATACTCTTCCGACGGAAAAAAGGTGTTCCTGACACCGAAACCCGTTGCCATATCACCAACCTTGGCGCTCTCACGCATCGTCATGAGTTCATCAAGCCTGGACTTCAAATGTTCATCGAAATACTTATCAATACAGTATTCCGCATCAGTGAAAAGCTGTTTCTCATCCATAACCAACTACATGTTTATACCTAACAACTGTTGACGTGTCTGCTCGATAGCCTTATTTACAAAACTCATCTGCTTGGGATAGAAGCGGGTAAGCCAGGAATCCTTGGAAATCTCATTCTTGATGAACGCAATAGCGAGATTGCGGCTGATTTCCACGGCTGGCTCACCCTTCTCACGACCATTGAACCACGCCTTCGTCCAACATCTGTTGCCCTCGGAGTCAAAATAAATAGAGGCAGTACGGTTGACATCGTAATTCTTGATGTCTATCTGCAAGTTCGACAGAGGATCAACAACCAGGCCATCTACTGCTGCCTGTTCAGAAAATTTTTTTTTTGCTCATCAGTCCATGAGGACAAAAAGACATTGTGCTTCAAGGCCATATAATTCAGGAAGTCACCGATAAGGACATTCTGAACCTTCCCGGCAAGGGGAGCACCGCGACCACTCAACCCCAAGGGATTACTGATGGTCGGCATGGACTCGAAGAAATAATTCTTCTGGGCAGACTGAGCAAAGATATTACGAAGGGTGTTCTCGGTACGTGCCGGAGGCGCATACGCTCCAATACGGATATCATTAAAATAAGAGGCAATCCAACGCTGCATCATCTGAAGAATCTCTTCCTGGTCTGCATCGTAGTCGGTCTTAACCTGAATACCCATATTGGCAAAACGGCCTAACGGCTGTCCGAGGGAGTTAATCTGCTCAACATTGCTATAGAGCATACCAATGAAATCCTTGGGATCAATGATTTCTCCGGCATAGTTGACCTCCAAATGAAGGAAATCACCGCTCTTAGCAATGGGCTGTCCGGCAACCACAGGCTGACCGTAGCCGACATATCCCTCAGAGATATGACCGTACTTCACCTCATATTTACCATACTTGGTGATGATATAGTTCTCGTGGATAGCATCGGTACCAAGACCGATAACTGTTCCAGATGCAACGGCATACAAGGGAACATGTGAAGCAACTAAATCAATACCATGATGGTTAAAAGGCTTTCCTGTCATAGGATGCGCCTGCTCACCAAAATCAAGACTGATGCTTACCTCATGGTCATCATCTGCCTCAAAAGGCATCATAAAGCCACTCTGTGACTCTAATAGCATATCTTTCGTGTACTGCATAACTATCGTGATCTATGAATAGTGTGATTACCATCAATCTGTCCGTCTAAATCCATATTCGGATAGATGACATCCTCACGAGACTCCTGACGGACAGGAACCTGCTGAACCTGTTGCTGCTGGTTATTACCACTGAACAGTCCTAAAGAGAGAGCGGCTAAGAGAGCACCCGCAATCTTACCCATCCAACCGAAACCGCCAAACAAGAGGAAGGCTCCAGCGACAAGGCCAAGCATACTGCCTGTGCCACCATTGAACAGACCACCAATAAGGTTACTGATACCTCCAAAGAGATTACCGAACAAACCGCCACCCTGACCGGTGCCACCAGTAACGGCACTGACACCGCCCGTAAGGGCTTCCTTCGTGTCGTGAATCAACTCGGGTGCATTATCAAGACCCTCATTGACATAATCAAGACCCTTATTTGCGGCATCCAATCCCTTTGATACGGCAGAGCCTGCCTTTTCGACAACTTCCGCACCGGTATTCAACATTTGCTCACCAGGCACGTGACCCGTAGTCATGTACTTCCAGCCGCCGTAAGCCAGTCCGGTGCCTAAAAGCGCACCTTTACTATGACTGCCAAGGCCACCGAGCGCCCTCCAGCCTCCAGTGGCTACGGCCTTTGTTCCTTTTAAAATACCAAGTCCCATAATATTACCCTTTCTATATATAATTACTTAATTCTATACGGATTATACTCGACAATCAACCGCGCACGGTATTGATTGGTTTTAGGTGCCTTATGCTGACTACCATCAGCCATTGACACAAGCCATGCCTGATTATGACTGTTACCCTTCACCTCAGTACTGCTCCAGTACCAACAGCCTGCTCCTGCAGATGTGGTGCCAACAGGCGTGCCACCACACATCTGAATCAGAGGATTGACCTTCGGCAATGCCTTATAGAGAAGTTCCAGTTCCATCACGCTGGGTACATAGTCACTCTGTGAAAACCAGTGAGAACGGAAAGCCATAAGACCCAACGGGGACTTATAGTAGTTATCAGCATTATCAATATGCACGGAGTCAACCAATACCTTACGCTGAATATTCGTGGTCTGCAGAGCAACGGTATTCAGATAACCGTCACAGGAATCCAGACTACATGATGTCTTCTGGTCGAAAGATAATGTATCAGCAAAAGCGATAAAGTCTATCTCATCAAGCAGAACGGCCAGCACGGGATGCTCGGCAGTCTGCTCAGCGAACACCACAGCGACAGGAGTTTGTGTGCGACTGTCAAAGACATTATCCGCTACAATACTTCCGTCACTACATAGAATATACCCTGAATGAATGTCAGGATCAAACGGCTCATGCTCATCACAGGAGCAGAGACACGTCATCGTCAGTAAGCCGACAAACAGATATAAAAACTTCTTTCTCATCGTTCTCTCGTTTTTAAAGTGGAACCTTTACACCGAACATGGCTCCCGTCCTAAACAGGTCGCCACTTCTCGGAATAATAACATCTTCCTTAATTTGGAAGAACAGCTCCCAACCGCCTTTCAGGGCAAAGGTATGCTCATAGCCTACATGGATGCCACCGACAAAATCATGCAGGTCAGAACCGGCACTGCCTCCAATACGGAGATTGCCATGATGATTACGGCCACGATTGACACAAGGCTTATACGCAATACCTACATGCCAACTGTTATAACTATCCCAAAAACTCTTTTTTGTGATATGTCCAGCCTCGGGATCATCCTCATATTTGATATGATAGGCAACAAAATACTCCCAAGAATTATGATACTTCGTACCATGCTCATAGGCAATGGAAGCATCAATACCACGCTCATAAGACAAACCTGCACTGAGCATCAGATGGTTGTTGTTCGACTGAGCCTGACTCTTCGTAGCCACGAAGAATGTCAACAGAACGGCCAACATACCAAGCATCAACGGACGGAAGTCGCGCTGACCGCCAAAACTGAAAAAGACATTTGAAATATTCATAGAAAAACCTCCTAAATTATTCCTCCTTCAACAGAAGGGTGTTAAACGAATCGGCTGCAAGCACATCCTCATAGTCGATAGTCATGGAAATGGTACGACCACTGATTTGTAACTCACTCATCTCAATGGTAAGAACCTTATCATTGGGGAAGGTCATCTTCTTCAGAACGACGACATTCCTATAGCCATGCTTGAAGTGCATACTCTTATCAAGCAACATTACAGGCTCCAAGTCTATCTCCTGTACGTTGGTGGCTTTCTGCTGTTTCTTATCGCACAGCTTAAAACGGATCTCATCAATGTCAAACTGAAGGTTTGTCTTGTTCTGAACACTGAAATCAATGAAGAAATACTCACCAACAGTATAGACATTGTTCAAACGCATCTGCATATGATGCTTATTGGTCTTGATATTACGGTACTTAGCCGGACTGTTCCAAATCCTACGGGCATAACGCACCATTTCCTCTGTGCTCATGCTGACAGCAGGGTTATGGAAAGCGTTACGCTCATTGAGTTGCACTTCCTTATCAGATACGGCTTCCTCCAGTCGCGTAGTGTAGATAAGAGCATACTGAGAGCGATAACGCTCGGTAACTACGGTAACGATAGCCAGAACAGCACCATCCTCATGACCGCCCTCCTTGGGCTTTAAACGAATAGTGTTCTCAATAGGCTTGTCGCCGACAACCTTGTCGGTGGAGATGTCTACCAGACGGATAGGCTCTGAGGCAGTGATGACAGTAGTCACATTTTCGTTCACTGTAAGCTGTTCCATCTCATTGTACGTCTGCTGACCCATCATCTGGACAGCCGACAAGGCGCAGAACAATAAAGCGCCCATTCTCATGTTAATCTTGCTTTTCATATCACGAAATATTAATATTTTTCTATTACCATATTATCGTATTACAATATTACAAATAATATTTTCATACTCAAACTAACGCTTTTTCTCCTTCTTAGAATTCACAAGGTACACCTGTGTACCATACTTGATACGTACCTTATTCTTCTTAATGGCCTTGCTAATGGCATTAGAAGTACGCTGGTAGGCATTCTGCAAAGCCTGTCCGGCCCACTGGGTCATACTGTTGCCATTGCCCATCGTATTCATATTCATGTTACTCTGCATGGCAGAACTACCGATATCCTTGGCAGTCTCACGGAACGAACTTGCAGGAACATAAAGACCCTCCAGACCATCCGTAGTGTCATAGATAGAGAGACCAATCTTTAAGATTTCGTCACCAATAAGAACACTCTCAACCTTACCCTTCACGCGCTGCTGACCGAAACCGCTCATAGTAGCATAAAGGTAACTACCCTTTGTCAGCAAAGTACCGTTAACCTCAATATCATCCAAGAGACGCAGACGAACACGGCTACCCTCCACAGCCTTCACCTCTTCATCAATGATAGCCTTGATGAGATTGCTACTCTTCTCATTCTGAGAAAGGGTATTGAAGTAGTCGGAATCTTCCTTCGACTTCTTAACAACGATATTATTCTCTGCATCATCAGAGAGTTCCTTCACGGCATTCTCTTCCATCTTGACAGCCTTATCCTTAGCAGCCTGGGCGGCGGCTTGGGCAGCGGCAGCAATACTATCCTGGGCATCGGCAACATCACCGATAGCAGCAGCACCCTTCGCACGGGCATTATTCAGGTCACGCTCCAACTCAGCCATCATACCCTTACGGCGCATCTCTAAGGCTCGCGCACGCTCTTCCTCACTCATAGGAAGAGAAAACTCATCACTGCTCATAGACTCGCCTTTCTGGGCAGACTGCTTCAAACGCTCCTGCAGACGCTTGATCTCTTCGGCCTGGGCCTCTTTCTCCTGCAGCAGCTTCAATTCCTCTTCTGAATATTTCGACTCGAAATCTTCCTTTCTCTTGATAGTGGTATCGGCATCTTCAACGAAGTCCTGGACGGCACTTCTGTCAACGATATCACCGAACACATCACGCACATTTTTACGCTTGCTGCCAATATCCTTGGCAACATTCGCTGTGGGAAGCTCTGAGTTCAAATACTCCGTAGTCTGCAAGTCCTTGGGTTCCTCGTCCTTGATCTCCACGTTAAAAAGGTCTATGAACAGCCAACCCAACACCAGCAAACCAACGTATGCTATCGTCGGGATAATATATTTCGGCTGTTTGAAATTAATCTTCTTCATATCACTATACCTTACTTGATTACTAACATAGTTTACTCATGAGGGTGCAGACGCTCTTGTAACGCACTATCCACACGCTCCACGGCAACAGCCTTAGAAGGCACTCCCTGGTTATAGACACGCACCAGACGGTAGACATTCACGATGAGACACATGAACACAAAGCCAAAAACGATAATGATAAATGCCATCTTATGAGCCTGGCCCCAGGCCTGCAGGTTCCTTGCAAGCCAACTGATTCCGCTCTTCTGGGCAAACATACGTCCGGCTTCCACCTCACGCTCATAACGCTCCTTATACTTCGGGTCGTTCTTGTCAGGCATCGGCTCACCGATAATCATCTTCTTAAAACTCATAGTCTATTGCTTTTTTCTGCGAAAACATAAAGGGAATAACAATTAATAGATGGTCTTGTTCTTCTGCTCCAAATCCTTGTTGAGCAAGGTACGCCAGTTGGTAATCAACAGACCATGAGGATTATTTTCCGTACGAGGGACACGCTTCAGGTTACCGGCGGTGACTAACTGACGCATGAGAATATTCGTCCTACGCTCAATGCGCTGACGACCATAATAGGTGAAAGACATCTTTTCCTTATCAAAATCGATACTGTCACAAAAGATGCTGAAAACAGCACTGGTACCCATGATATTATTATAGAAGCCTTTCTCCTTCAAGGCATTATACTGGGCCACACCAGTCTCATCAACGAGATACATGGCTTTCTCCATCGTATAGTTGATATACTTATCATCCGGGGCCAACGTGAAAAACAGATGATGAAACAACTCGACATGACTCTTCGCTTCCACATCCAACGTCTCATCCATCGTCGTGCGCTGCACAAGGATAGGAACAGTACCGTCTAATACGTACACTTTCTTCTGGGCATCATCAACCATGCCTTTGGCGGTAAAGATGCTGCCTAACGAGATAATGATACAACCAGCCATGAAAACACAGCTGACGATCATCACCAACTTGATCTTGTTTTCGAGATTCTTAATAACTGCCATAGTTCTTTATATTTAGAAAATCAAACATTTACTTCATAATACTCATAGCCTCACGCTTCGCATCACCGGCGATACCCTCACCAAAGTTACGGGTACTGAAAGCTGTATCACCCTCAGGGATAATCCATGCGGCCAAATCAGGAACGAGGTTCAGACACTTCAAAGCCACAAGGCTTGCAACCAACAGATATCCAGCAGTCATAAAGGCATTCTGGAGATAGCCGGAGAAACCACCATCGAGAATACTCTGCAGATTCTCATACTGAATACTCAGCACGATATCAAACAGCAGCAACACATAGAAACCGACGAAGTATAACATTGCACCGTAGAAATGTACGGTCATATACCTCGTTATCCATTTCGCCCAAGCGCTTTCCCACTTGGGCAAGATACTGAACGCCCACATCAATGGGCCGAAAATTGTCAGCATTCCCAAAAGGATCTGCTGCACGAAGATGGTTCCCCACCAACCTACCCTGAACAGGGCAAGAGCAAGGAACATCACTATCTTATCCAGTCCTATCATCAGACCGGTATAGGTGCTCTGTAGATAGAACTTACAGGCTTTCTTCTCAGAGTCGGTTAACGTCTGATAACCGACATACTGGGTAATATCGCTGACACCAGCCTTATTCATACCATCAACGGTAGTCTTAGCAACGGCCATATAATGGTCGATACTATCCTGACGCTGCTTCAACGGCTGATGCAACTCATCAAACTTCGCCTGCACCTGTGCGGCCTCTATCTCATAGAGGTCATGGGTATAAGAACCTATACAGTTGGGAATATACGCGAGAACACCCAACACGCTGCCACCAGTGCCATCATGCGGGTACCAGTAGAACATAACAATGGCAATACCAAGGACGCGCAGAATCTTCAGCACGTCAAACGGCTCACCCTTCACCATCATCTTATACGCCATGCCTCCGGCAAGGATCAGGGCAAACAAGGCTCCAAGGGCCATACAGCACTCCAGAATCCACCAAAACGGACCGCTACCGCCAATAAATGTCGCATCGGTCAAAAACTCATTCGTCTGGAAGATGACATCATCAATCTCTTCATCGAACAGGTCAATGCCGATATTATTCACCAGACTGTCAGCAAGCTCCATGCCCCCCTGGGCGTGAATAGACAATGCAGACACCATCATCAACATGATGGTTAACAGCATTCTTGAATGTCTCATCAATCTTTTCATTGTTCTTATTGTTTAATTGCGAAATAGAAATTCTTATTAGTCTCATTGAAGGCCGAAAATTCACGGCAACTTATTCACTGGTTCCCACGCCGCCGCTACCAGCAGCCATAGCAACCTTCCAACGGCCATGAGCAGTACGGGCTATCAACCCGAACTGTGTCCTCGGTAAAGGACGGGAATTGTCATTGATACGCTTCACCTCCTTAGCAGAACGGAGGTAAGCGATATACTCACATACCTCGGTATTCTGCAAGAGAATATCCTTATAGATAGCGATATACTGCTCCTTGCGCTTACCTTGCGGCATGTAAGCGTCACGGACAGCCTGCAAACCGCAGTTGATGGCATTATAACGCTCCATCCAGACAATATACTCTCTGGCTGGAGCACCCTCCTTCGTCAAAGACTCTATATTCTTCTTATAGATGGAAAGTTTGGACTCAATCTTGCTCTTCTCAACCTGCCAGGCGACATCAGTAACACCCGGTGTACGGTCTGCAATATTCAAAGCCTCGACACGCTTTCGCTCATTGAGCGCACTGTCAAGATTCTCAGCGTGACTTTCCTCTGGGGTCAACGCAAGTTTCAACTGACTACGATAGAACTGCTTATTAGTCATCATGGCACCATTACGATAACTCTTATGAAAAGCATCGTAATAGAGATCAGGCGTGAAACTACCCGCACCGATCTCGCCAATGGTGAACTGGTTCATCACACTGGCATCATGGTTATAGGTCACATACTGGGCCTGAACCATCACAGCAGTCATCAAAACGACTGCCATCATCACCATCCTCCGTATGTCTCTTATATATATCATAGCCTTTCTATTTATATTTTATATTAATAGTTCACACCCGATGCCTCCAAGGCACCACGCTTCCAACGCTCGAAGGCACTACCGCACATCTCACCAATAGTCTTAGCCTGATAGAGAGAACGCTTGAAATAATGCGTCCTCACAGTCACATACTTCCAGATAACATAATAGGTATGATCAATACATCCCCGGATGTTATCAAGGCCCTCGTTGATATTACCAATCACAGTGAGCAATCCTTCAGTAGTAATATGGCGCAAGCCAGTGGCATACTGCGCCAACTCAATCAAACTATTCACAAGTTGATGACCATCCTCGCCGACCTGTTCAACACAGCGACGGCAAGCACCGACAATAATAGTGTCAGAAGATAAAATATCCCCCCGAGCAGTACACTTGGTCATAAAATCCTCAATTAGTGTGGATAACTGGCTGATTTTGTCTGACACATCAGAATAGGTATTCCTGACATTAATAACCATTACACCACTGTTATAGATAACATCAATGACATCAAAACACTTCGTGTATTTATCAAGTTTCACGTTCAGCGAGTCATAATCAACACTCGCTTCCTTACTATACTTATGCAGCAACTCGTTTGCCTGCTCCAGACCACTACGGGCCAACAGCACGCTACGAACACGCTTATGATCGTCAATCAACGCTTCGACAGACAGAAAATCAAAACTCCACTGCGCACGACCCACCATGGGGACGAGCGTCAGCAGTAATACTGCAATCTGAAATATCTTTATAGTCCGTTTCATCGTTCTTTTACTCTTTATTACTAATCTTCATCCATATCGGCCATCACACTGGAGATGTCCTCACCAGAAGCAGCAGCCCTGGCACTACGACGCCAACGCTTGAAACTCTTCCTGCCGAAATGTGTGCGGCCAGCACCATTCAACTGAGTAAGGCCCAAGGCACGTTTCAAGTAGTCCAACAGTGACTCACGAGAACGCATAAACTTCTCAATCAATACCAGTTGGGCGTAGATCTTCGACAATCGGTAATCGACATCACGGGCGACCTTCAGACGATCACAGACCCACAACAGATGAATAGCATCGGGGTCTTCGCCCGTGTCGGGTGGCGCACTATAGGCATAGTTCGCCTCAATGTCACAATCAGGATGCTCCTGCTGCAACTGATGCAGACGCTCATTGACCTGACGGGCCTTCTCTCTGTCATCCAAAGTAGGATCCATCTCAATGTAATCAACAATTTCACTGCTGTCAAAGTTCGCTGTCAGCGTCCAATGAACAGCAAGGATGGCACGGTGATAACGGCCTATCAGCCAGTTATGACTTTCTGGACGCTCCAAAGTCAAATCAGCACGAAACTCCACCTCACCATGAAGGTTCGGAACATTGGCGTGTCGGATATAGGAATAACCGACCCAGCCACCGGCATCAGTCCACGACAAACGATAGGCTGATTCCAACTCGTGCATGACAGCAGGAATACGGTATGTACCATCCCGTTCATCCGCATAGTCATCAACAATCTCTTGCTTCAAAGCAAGCCACTGATCGAGTTCACGCTGGGCAGTATTCAATTCTGCCTGCAAAGAACTAATCTGAGATTGGTTTGCCCTATACTGAGCACGTAACTCAGCAGCTTCCTCTACGCTGGCCTCGCTAATAGCGGCCAACAGTTGATTGTTCTCATTCTTCAAACGCTGAATCTCATTAGTGAGATTCGTCACCTGAGTGGTTAATTCGGAAATTCTCTGGTCTGCCTCAGGCGTTTCCGGCATTTCTGGAAGAGTAGTTTCCATAGCATAACGCTTGGAATCTTCATCGAGAGCATGTTCTTGATCACCATTCTCTTTCCAAGAAAAACTTCCCTCACCAAGTTTTGCATTATCATGGCACTCCATGGTAAAGCTGACAGTGGCACAGCCCTTCATCTTGGCTTCATCGGCAGCATTGTAATAATGTTTCTCATCCTTACCAATATAATAAACCTTACCCTCTTCGTTGTCATTATATTCCGCAAGTTTTGCATTGAAACGAGCCTGGATTGCCTGCACGGCATCATACTGACTATCGAAAAGTTCCTCATAGACTTCCTCAGACTCATTCCACCATCTATAGACATAGATACTATGTGCGTAGGCGAATGCCTTCGTATTACCAGACTTACTACCGTAAATTCTACTCGAAGACAAATAATTATAGAAACTATAATGATACTTATCACCGTTGTTCGTCAAACTCTCACATTGTGAACGACTCCAGCCTGCATAGTTCTCACTATTCCTTAATGAGTTCTCGTAGTCAGCAGAGGTGTAATGATAATTAATATCAGAAGTACTGACACGATACCACTGAGGACCATCAATGATGTTCCAGGAGTCCGAAGGTGGCTCATACTGACAAACGTAATCACCACCTTGATCACGGCTATAGATATACCACCTTTGAGTATAATACTGTCCTTGAAGCTCTTTGATATAGTCGCTGACATAACTGGTGATGTTATAGCCATCCAACGTAAAGAGGTTGGCAACACCGATACTATCAGTGCTGATAATCTTCTCCATTAGCAAATCCTTGATATTGCCAGGATCAGAAAAGTCCTCGTACATTTCCTTAAAGTCATCATAAAGCTCCAGTATCTCACCGGGCTTCATGTGGAAAATATCACCAACCTTACTACCGTTGATCCAAGCATCATTCAATACCGAACCGCCTGCGGATGCAATAGCACCTCCGGCGGTCATCAGACCATCCAGATCTTCCTGAAGGTCTTCCTTGGTGATACCACTACCGAAATCCGACAATTTATCCCAGAGACTCTTCCAGTCAACCTCACCTAACTTTGTCAAGTCAAAGAGGTCTTTGAGGTTATCATTGATAGCCAAAAAGGCTATATCTTGAAAGGTCAACTTACCATTGGCGACAACCGTCTCAAAAATCATGCACAACTGCTTTGTCTGCTCACAGACACGGAACAGGTAAGGCCCCCAATACATGGCTTTCTCGGGGTACTTAATCATCAACGTAGCAACGTCGATAATCTTCGGCATGATACGTGCACTTACCATCGTATAAATACGACGATAATAGAAATTCTCTTCAGCATTATCGAAAAGACCGGCATTCTGCAGGGCTTTCCTGTCAAGCCACTTTGAGGCAAAGATGCCAGCGGTGGCAACCTCAGCACTGGTATAATGGTCGAGAATCTTCTGCACACTCTCATCATTCATGGCCTCAGTAGCAGCCTCAGTAGCGTAGGCAGCAGTCATGGCCGCAATAGTCTTGGTATCTATATTGATGCTCGCCCATGCTGCATGACACAGCACGGGGAACATCAGACTCAAGATGAAGAAGCCAATCCTACGCATAGCCTATATATTACTTTATTACTAAATTACAATATTTCTTTATGATAAATTTTTCTTCGGTGGAAGGTTCAAAACCTTACCGCCTTTGTTGACCTTCTGGGCAAACTCCAGAGACTTACTAATACCACTACGATCCCAATCACGCACGAATGCTTCCAAGGCGTGCTGGTAGTCACATTTCAACTCTCGCTTATACAACTTCAAAGCCTCTTTCTCAGCCTTCTCAGTGGTATAGCACATATAACACTCCCGAGGTTCCTCAATACCGAACACGTCACCCTCGGTACCACGCTTGATAAAGACCTCCTTGAAAGGACTGCGGCCAGCCTTGTTGTCAAGGCGGTTAATCGTAAAGATCTTCTTACAGTCGATATCAGTAAGGGCCAGTGTGGCCTTGATGTCGTCGAACTTATCCTTGAACTTGCTCTGATCCAGCAACATGAACACGTCACTATTGCTAATGATAGCCTCCTTAACGATAGGGGAGGAAGTGATGTCCTGAATCTCCTGTGTCACAACACCGACCATTGCCCAGTGCTTACGGGCCGTCTTATACAGATACTTGATATATTCGGCCATGACAGGGGTGGCAATGGCTTTCCACGCCTCTTCGATAACCAAGCATTTCCTGCATTTACTCTTGATACGCATTTTTTGTGTAAACACGTCCATGATAATCAGAACAATAATCGGGAACAGAACGGGGTCATCCTTCACCTTATCAATCTCAAAGACGATGAACTGCTCATCGAATAACGAACTATCCATATCGTTGTTGAGGGTGTACTCCAGGGTACCACCACGATAGAACGGCTTCAGAATAGCGGCAAACTCGTTGATATCAAAATTGATGGAGTCCTCACGCATAATCTGAGGAATACGCTGACGAGCGAACTCATAGTAACTGTTGAAAGACAGTTCAGTGACACGCAACGACTTACGCTGCTGCTCACGCTTCGTAATCTCGCGCTCGATCTTTTCCAAAAACTTACCTTCGATAATCTCAGGAGTCAATCGCTGCAACTGATTACGGGCAGCGGTCTTCTCACCTTCGGTACTGGCTTCATCGTCAATCTTCGCCTGCAGTTTCTCACTCAGGCGCATCTTCTTCTCGTAGCGTTCACGCTCTTCATCGGTGATATCATAAGAGCCTGTACCGTTCCTGGTCTGTAACTCTTCCTCGTACTTCTCATACTCGCCGTTACTCTTAGCGGCAATGACAAGACTCTGGTGAAGCTCTTCTCTCTCCGCTTCAGTATAACCCTTAAAGGGGGTAAAGTATTCACGATAATACTCCATGATAGTACGCTCTATGATATAACTCTCAATCTTCGTGGGTTCCTGCGTACCCTTGAAGATAAGGAAAATGAGCGACATCAGGAAGTTCTTCTTCTCACCAAAGTTCTGGGTGTACTCCACCTCAGTAACCTTGAATGGGTTCATAGAGATAGGATTCTCCTTAGTATAGGAGATATACGTTCCTCCAAAATAACTGCACTGCCCCTCGTAGCTGTCACCGGTATCCACAATGACAACATCCGTATTCTGTTCGTAATACTGGCGTACAACGGTATTCATGAAGAATGACTTACCGCTACCCGAGGGGCCGAGAACGAAAAAATTGGAATTGTTCGTATATTTGATTTTACCTTCCTTACCCGTCGTGTCGATAGGCATCGGCACACCTTGACGGTCAGTATAATAACACTTGACTGGAGTGTCATCACCCTTGGTCTGACGCTCCTTATACATCAGACATAACGCTGCATCACTCAGCGTCAGGAAACGGTCGTAATCAGGACTCATCCTGAACACGTTACCGGGGAACGAGGCCACAAACAACTCCAACTGGTTGTAAGCCCGCTTGGAGATATGAATACTCTGACGGGCAAAGATATTCTCCAGATGGTTTGTCACCTTCTGCATGTCCTTATCGGCATCCATAGCGACAATCAAATTGAAATGGGCATAGACAAGTTGCTTGCCCTCTCTGGCAATGACCTCCTGCACCTTCTTAATATCCTCAACAGCCATCGCATTAGACGGGTTGGGGACAGAGGCATGACGGTTCTTCTTCTTATCGAGCATAGCCAGCTCTCTCTTCTGGTTGGGAAGGAAAACAACCTGGTTATAGATGACCGTATCAACCTCTGGAATATGGTCTATCTCACTCATCAGGTCAACAGGCATTACAGCATTGTTCACCGTCATATCTACATAAGGACGGAGAACACCAGGCAGGCCCACAGAGTCCACATCCAACAGGCTATAGACCTTTGCCTGACGGTTGCCCATATGAATCTCTTCACTGTCAACCTTGAAGTTTGTCATGGAGAAATTCTTATCCCTGAAATTCACGGCAAAGAAACGATCGGCATACTCACGAGCCTCACTGACATTAAGGAAACGGGCCGTCTTAATGCCTCCGTCATGTAACTGGTCCGAAACCTTACGGATCTTTACAAGGAAGTCACGCCATTTGCTGCTGTCATAACTCAGCAAGGCGCTCTTCTTACATTCCTGCGTAATAATAAGATAGGTACTGGCAGCGGTATACTCGCGGCCATCAAAGAACCTGAAATAGGCATCGGACAGAAAGCGACGGCTCTCATCCTTGCCGCTATTGTCGATTTGACTCATGTCAAAATGGCGTCTCACAAAGATATCCTGTTTATGCAGGGCATAGCCCTCACCCAACGTCTGGACGATAGCGGTCATCAGATTGGTGAAATCATAATAACAATCGGTGTCTGCAGAGAACTTCTGCACAGGGTTCTCCATCTTCAGGATGGCAGAATACTCACCACTCTTCGTATAGAGGACTCCGACACCATCCGCTTCCTCTATACTATAATAGATATCCTTGAAGACATTGGCACGCTTACCGCCTGTGCCAAAGGCCCAAACGGATACTCCCATGCCCACAAGGAAACAAATAAATCCTATGATAACAATAACTGTCCACATAACATTAGTATTTAATGCGCCGCGAATGAGCGAAGATAAAGATACCTTTCTCTTCATTCTTGGAGTGCAAACCCTTACGCTGCTTAACGAAGGTCATCACACCGCCAAAGGCAAGGATGCACGTCAACAATACCAGCGCAACGACAAAGCCGACGGCAACATAACCTATAAGAAACGCGACGATACCGCCACCGGCAGTACCAGCCGCCCAATAAATGTAGCGACCTTGAAAACCCAGAAATTCAAGAGGCCGCTGAAGCCCCTTGAACACTGGATAATCTGGATAGAGATCGTTAACCTGTTCCATGCTAAAGCATTTTCGCAGATTACTCAGAAATACCGAAGAACAGAGGCAGAGCCTGGGCTGCTGCAATCAGGAAGATACAGGCACCCACGAGCATCATGATGCTCTTCTTGACATCCTGCTCCTCGTTGTTCATCTTGATGTACACGCTGATGGCACCAACCACAGCGACCACACCGGCGATGGCGTAGCACAGCTTCACAGCAACGGGAACATACTTCGCGATCTCAGTGGTGACAGTGCCGAGAGCAGTAGTACCGGCAGAATAGTCACCGGCAGAGTTCTGGGCGAACACAAAAGAGACCATGCAGAGCATCATAAGCGTAGCTCCGAAACGAGGCGACATCAACGCCTTCTCACACTTGTCGACGAGTCCCATCAGGGCACCCTTGACAACCTTAGAAAAACCTTTCTTGTTCATTTTACTGAAAAAACGGTTAAATTAAACTTTGTGTTAACTGAAAATTGAGATATGGAATTTGATATTCTAATCAACCGAAGGGAGACCCGGACGAGCCGACACTATAGCCGAAGAAGGCCGGCATGACAATGGTGGCACCAATGAGAAAAAGGATGGCTCCAAGGAGCATCAAGACTGACTTCGTAAAGCCTTCCTCACCAGCCTGCATCTTGATATAGATAACAGTGGCATTGTAGATAGCCAAGAGCGAAGCGACGGCATACAAAAGGCCGACGACATAACCCATCGTCAGCACGACTTCCTCCGTCATCTCAGCCAAAGCCTGAGCAGTCAGGGAATAGTTGACACCACCATTGCTGACCGTGACAGCACCAACGCTGCCTACCGTCTGTAAACAGAACAGTAGCATAACCAATCGCCTGTATATCGTATTATTCTTCATCTTCATCATCCTTTATCACGCTGTCCTTACAGCAGTTACATGTTCACGTAATGTCGAAGAATACGGGACTTCTGACTCATGGGCTGGGCCATCAGCACAGCGAAGTCCTCACTGCGATACTCATCCTGGTAATGGGGAGAAACAGGATCCATCTGTTCTTGTACGGCCTTCAGACTCTCGTAAGCAGCCTGGCTCTCCTGACTCTCCTGATTCAGCAACTCTTCATCATCGGGACTTTCCACCACCAGTTGCTCCTTCTGGTCCACTTCGTCATCGTAGTGCTCATCATCCTCAGAATCATCCTTCTCTTCAGGAGAAACACCGTCACCAGCATCACTGGCGCTACGGGTGGAATAGCCGTCAGGAGTCTCGTCAACGAGGGTGCCTCCCTCGCTGTCATCTTCACCACCAGACATATCGCTGTTGTTAAACTCTTCCGCACTGTCTTTCTTCTGGCCCTTCTTACCGAACAGATCCATCAGAATGGCAACGGCCATATAAACGATGTATAGGCCGGTAACGACAAAGGCGTAAATTGCAAATGCACTCATATTCTTCTTTTTCTTTTCGTCTTTTACTCTCAGGCGACAAAGGCCAACAGACACAATGCAACGCCTGATTTTTCGGTGCAAAGAAACTGTTTTTACGCCGCAAAAGCCGTCTTGAAAAATTTTATCTCGTATATTAACATTTTCACGACCCGCAAAGTCGTAAAACGCTTCATATAAGACTTTTACAGAGATTTTCCTGTTTTACACACTCGAAAACAGGACATGAGATAACATAGAAAAAGACACAGTTCAGCCGTCCCGTAAAGCAACATCTTTACAGGACTAAACCAACGCACATATATTATAAAATAAGGTACGCGCGTATAAGAACACAACAACTTCACATCCATTGTAGCCGTCCGTGTTCTCCTTTTTTATCGAGTACGTCCAGACTCCCGGACTATACCATCATCGTATTTGCCATTTTCCTTGCAAAGGTAGGGAGGCCCGTAGCCATGCCAAGTACCAGTCGCACACTCCCTATTTCAGAAAAATTTGGTAAAGCCCCAGGGCATTTTCTTTTGGCACAAGACACAAAACAAAATCAAAATTTTACCGAAATTCCTTGGCGAAGGCCACTCTTTAGCCTCTCTCAAAAAACGGCAAGTAAAAAGGCATACGGATGACGGATATACTCGATGTTCAAAAAAAAGATCTCACGGACACAATGAAAAGTGAATAAAATAAAAGGCACGGAATCTGGAAACCCGATATTCCTGAACGCAATAAACGCAAAGAACGCAATAAACGCAAAGAACGCAATAACAAACATAATTTTTCATTAGAGGTTGCGCACGACACGGAATAAGTGCATACAACTATGACATTTACAGTTTCAAACAAGACCCTCGGTGACGCTCTGAACCTTCTCATTAAGGTGGTAAGTTCAAAGAACGTACTCCCCATCCTCGACAACTTCATCTTCTCGGTGAAGGGTGAAGAACTGACACTGACAGCAGCAGACACAGAGAACATGATGACTGCCCGCATCAGCCTCACGGATGCCAGTGGAGAGGGTGACTTCGCCGTCAACGCCAAGAGCATGATGGATGCAGTGAAGAATATCGCTGACATCCCCCTGACCTTCACCTTTGAAGAGGACAACAACAGCGTGAAGGTGGCATACCAGAATGGCATGTTTACCCTGCCGACGGATAACACCAACGAGTTTCCGAATATCGGTGACATCAAGGCAGATGCTCTGACCTTCGACATCCCAGAGAATATCCTACAGGAGAATATAGCACGTACCGTTTTCGCAACGGCACAAGACGAACTGAGACCCGTGATGAACGGCATCTTCTTCGACCTCACAGCAGAGAGTCTGAACATCGTAGCATCAGACGGCCATCAACTGGTACGTAACAAGATACTCAACATCAAGGGTGAGGACACGAACATTGGTTCCTTCATCCTGCCGAAGAAACCGGCCCATATCCTCAAGAACACACTCCGTAAGACGGACGGCACCGTCAGCATTAAAGCCGACGACCAGAGGGTAGAGGTGGTGACAGAGACATTCACACTCAACTGCCGACTCATTGAGGGACGCTACCCAAACTATAATAGCGTCATCCCCAAGAGTAACCCGAACATCCTCATAGCAGACAGAATGAGCCTGATCGGTGCGCTGAAGCGTATCAACCCCTTCGCCAACACAAGCAGCTGCCTCGTGAGGGTACACGTAGAGCCTGGCACCCTGCAACTCGAAGCCGAGGATTACGACTTCTCGAAGATGGCAACGGAACGGATGGCATGTGAGTATGAGGGTGCTACCTTCACTATCGGTTTCAAAGGATCTTCATTCATAGAGATTCTTGACAACATCAAGAGCGCAGAGATACAGATGCAACTGGCAGACCCCAGCCGCGCAGCTCTCATCCTTCCTGCAGAGCAGACGGAAGAGCAGGAGATACTGATGCTCCAGATGCCGATGCTTATCAACGACTGATAATGTACTCCAGTGTACCAGAGTGTACTTCACTGAACTACACTGAATTTTCTTTTGTTCATACGATCCGAAAGTCCTGCCTGTGAAGGTGGGACTTTCCCATGATAACAATTAACATCATTTTAACAATTTCCGTTCCAAAAATGGCAATTTCTGTGCTATTTACGGCAAGAAACGGTCTATTTCTGGAAATAAATGTACCATTCTTGGAATTATTCTTGGAAATGTTGGAAATCTTGGAAATTTCCTCGCGGCGGGATGCTCCCTACAGTCGCATCCCCGGCCAAACCGTTCAGCTTTGACCGTAACAAGGTAGCCGGTGGCTGACTCTCTTCAAACGCATCCGCTATCCGTGCTGAAAAACTATTATCCGTTTCCGTTATCCGTACCCTTACGGACTATCCGTGGTGATAATCCGTGCCTGGGCCACTACGTGGAAAGGTAATCCAGAAGCATGTCCGTGTCACTCTAAGGCAATCCGTACTGCCGCTATTAGTCCCACTCTGGGCAGCATGGCATACCAATGTCGAACTCATTCAGAGGCGAACAATGTTCTGCTTCACCAGTATCGACGTTGGTGTGCTACATGCTTTGGTCGCCGGACATGATGGCAACGGTACGGATCTGTATCGCCACACAGACGAATGACAACAGGGGCGATGGCGTGCCTCGCGGACAGAACACCCGCAGGAAGGCGACTTAACGGACGGCGTGATGCTAAGATTTGTGCCAGAGAGGTGCTGCACTATGTCGATGGGTGCAACCAGTTACCACCTATCGCCATTTCCCGACGGCATACTGCTGTCAGAAACCCCTTGCACGTCACCGCCGCAAATCCACATCCCTGCACGTTCCTATCACTTTCCTCCAGGTGTCCATGCCATGAGTCACTGATGCCACCACACCCCTAACGTCATTCCCGCATAGTACGGGAACACAAGGCACCACATACTATGCCGCTTCCTCCGAGACGGTTTTCAACTAACTTCGTTAAACACTTTTCTACCTTTGTACTTACATTTCCATCATTCAATTCAAGAAACACCAATAACAGCCCCATCACCATTCGTCCATCTGATAAGACCTTATTGTTCTCCCTGTTAGTGCAAGCATTAACCTGGAGTACACCCGGACACATCATCTGGAAGTCGGGCGATAACAAAACTTCCGTCGGGAACAGAAGCATAGTTATCGTGCCGATGGCACAAGCCCGTCTGGCGAATGGATCTTTGGACTGTATTAAATATTCAAATCAGGGTGCTTCGCAATACCATTCCAATCCTATTTCCTTAATCCTACGCCCACACCAAAGAGTATGTTTCATCCTGGCACAGAACCTTCTCATACTCAGCAGCAGAGCCGCAGGGTAGGATAAGGCACTGTTTACAGGAACATGGGCGATGACAGACGCTTTCAATTCCTTAGACAAACCACTGGCAATCTCCGACAAGGCTCCGAAGCATCAGCAGTTTGTCTCTTCCTTGAAAACGACACTCATCCTAATGCCCATGTGGTGAAACATCACTCTTTCCCAACCCCCAAAAATCCGAACTTCCAGATAATTTTATACCTCCATTGTACCAAATACCGCCTATTTGGTACTTTTTAATTATTTCATAGAATAAACAAAAAAACGCATTTTTCCACATCGATGCGTTAATAATCGTTTTTTCTCCACGGAGTAGTAAAAACTCAATGATAAATGGTGGAACAAAAAATGCAAACTTGAACAAAACATGAAGGTCTCATCAATGTCAGGTTATGTGGGTGTTTTTCACCCTAAACGGTTCATTCCGCTTACGCGACGCCGTTTTCCTTGCAAAGGTAGGGAGGCTCGTAGCCATGCCAAGTACCAGTCGCACACTCCCTATTTCAGAAAAATTTTGTAAAGCCAGGGCATTTTCTTTTGGCACAAGGCACAAAACAAAATCAAAATTTTATCCGAAATTCCTTGGCGAAGGCTACTCTTTAGCCTCTCTCTTTTAATGGCAAGAAAAAGGCTATAAGCGAAACGAAGTCGATGACGACTAAAAAACATTAAACATAACTGCTGACTTGATGAGAGAATCAAGATAAGAAAAAGGCAAAGCTCACTCAGCCGATAACTCTCAAACAGCAGCACACAACAACAAACAAACACCGAAGGCGACGGAATAGAAAAAGCCAACAAACAGTATGAACGTAAATATTAAGTACATCTTCGAGTGCAAGGACGGTTTCAAGTTCGAGCGTGAGACTCCAGAAGAGATTATCCGTATCATGCAGGAGAACTACGATGCGCTGAAGAAGATAGCAACAGGCAACGGAGATTTCTGTAACTACTTCATTGATGCTTCCAACGAGTATTTCCCCAAGGGTACAATATGCACCAGCATAGACGGTACTTATAGAGTCTATACATTGAGAACGGAGATAACTCAAATAAAGTAATATTGTAAGTAATATTGTAATAAAACAATAATAACATATAAACATAAGTATTATGGGTAATATCACAATCATCCCGAAGCATGTGGACTTCTCACAGAAGATGAAGGAACTCCACCTGGCAATGTGTAAAGAGATTGCCTTTGTTATGGCAGCGACAGGAACGAAAGAACTGGATCTGCTTGGTACTGATACATGTCACGTCACCATCAAGATGGAACATAAGTTCACTGGAGAGACGGTAGATATTGAGGTGAAAAATGTAATCCTCAAAAACGACAACTTTTCTGAGGTTAACTTCGGAGAGGTCTATGTCACCTCACCTGACTGGAATTTCTGCGAGGATGAAATCTGTATCAGTAAAAACCAATACGTCATCCCTTGCAGCATCGAGGAACTGTATGAGGCAGTCTTTGAAAAATGTGACACCAACAGGGAAAAAAAGTAAGAAGGTAACGGGAGGTCTAACCAGCCTCCCACCAAATAAATAATTGTAATGAATACCCAGACCGACAAAAACAGAAACTACAAGTACCAGGGCGATAACCCTATAGTAACAGGAGAAAAGGGAAAGTTCCGCTGTTACTATATCAATCACGATGACAAGGCCGTGAGCCGGGTACTCGAACTGGAACAACTGAACCATCCGATACTCACCGAAGCGGGAGTAAAGGCATGGATGGAGCGTGATATGGACTGTTACAACCAGAGGTATGGAATAATTTACATCCAACTGACTGATAAGATCTGCTACCGCCCGATAAGGACTGTATGTGATGCAACAACACTGGATATCTTAGACGGCCAGACCGTTAAAGGATGGTATGACGGTTATGCCGAGGACTGTGAAAAGAACCTCAATAAGATGTTTACAATGATTGCCGCCATCCCCAAGGCACAAATGAAAGGTGAATACTATCCTAATAAGGCCGTCATCGATGCCTATCTGGCAGCGGGTATGATAAACGAGGCAGGGCAGCTCAGTGAACACCGTAATGCCATTATCGCACAGCGCGAAGCCGAGGAAAACCGCCGCCGCCAAGAGACAGAAGAGCGTGAACGTAAAGCCAAGGAGGAAGAGGCAGCGGAGATAGCACGGCAGATTGCTGAAGAAGAAGAGTCCCTGCGCACCAAAGGGCATATCACTGGATGGGGAGTAGTACAACTGTGTGACCGTGAAGGTATCAACATACACCTTCGCACACGTCACAATCTTCTGGAGGTAATAACCTATTTCGAGGGTGGAGCAGCACACTACAGATATTACGGCAAGAGAAAGCCAAATCTGGACGGTTGTTTCAACACCCTTCGGGAACTGAAAAACAAATTAGGAATAGCAGCGTGATATGGTTATCATCAACGGACATACTTTCTACGAGGAACCTGGTTGTTGTGGCACATGCCCCTTCCTCATGACCGGCAACACCGACGTGCCAGGGATAGGGCATACCGCACAACGGGGTCTCTGTATCCAATGGAACGAGGAACACCATACTTGGGCGCATATCCCCAGACGGTGTGCCAAACTCTTCAAGAGAGCATTCCAACTTTATGACAACAGCGGACAAGAATTAGTAATAACCTCTAAAGAATAGAAAAGATGAAAATAAAGGTATTTTTGGCTATTACGATTTTCAATGGTAAAGCCGAAGCAAATCAGATTTCAGAGAAATACTTCAATGATTTCAACTGGAGATTGAAGATGCAGGAGAAAGCTAATGAAGGCGAGTATCAGATTTATTTTACTGAAACGGAAATAACTAAATAACAAAAGGTATGAAAACAATTATCTGCAAGTTCAAGTCCGATGGTAAGGACATTAAAAAGACGGCTATCCTCGGTGACTGTCTTCTCTTCCTCTCGAAGTCTAAGAAGAACGAGGCTACAGACATCCTGCAGCCGGAAGAGTTAGATAACGAAAACGCATGGGCGATTTTCTTTGCAGTCACAGAAACACTCGGCTATGAAGTGCAATTCGAGTATGACCGCGAAGTAAACAGACAGACCTTCAAACCGATCAAGGCCATCACCTGGGACGGCTCAGAGCCGGACAAGGTGACTATAACGGATGTTCAGAATGTTACAGTAACAGTCAAGTAAAACCTATGAGAACGAGCAAAGAAGAATGGGGGAGTTGGACTGACCGCTCCCTTTCATGGGACAGACAGAAGGAAATATCCCTTTCCTTCAAGGAGGGTACGACACCAGAACAGATGGTGATAGCCGCCATCGGGATAGCAAAGAGATATAACTGCAATATCCTAAAGCCTGTTGAATATACCTATGATGAGAGCAAGGCAGATCCTCACAAAATCGCCTTTACGGTGGAATGCCATAAGTTCACGTATAAATACTTCTATGAGGACGGCATCGGGCAACACCATAACAGCGAGACGGTGACGGAAAAGGATATCGCCAGATACAAGGAGCGTTTCGGTACCGACAAGTGCATCCACAGGGATTTCAAGAAGAAATTCTGGTACTCCAGTAACTGGAACGGTGAGACACGTGAGTTTCATTCGCTTAAGAAAGCCAAGGAGGCAGCAGCGAAAGAGATAGGGATGACAGTCTGGATCTACACCAACTTCCCATACGGCAGACCGTCAGAGATAGTATTTAAAGCCGAAGCATCAGGGATTACGCCTCCCTGATGCTTTTGACTCTCTACGTGCCTCCCTTATCAGCCGTCTCATGGCACACCGGGCAAAATGCTTGTTGCCCCGGCCTTTCTTATAATAGCGGTAGTGCCATTTCGACATTCCTCTCCAGAGTTGGTAATACGAACACCGTTCACTCCACGGCTTTCCAAAAACCGCAAAGCGAAGGTTTGCCAGGGATGGTGAAATATCCCTGTCCCAGAGCGTCCAAAAAACGACGAAAAACACACTGACGGCAATAAAGCCTATTATCACCCACACCACAACACCTGTGTAATAGAACAAACTACTCATGCTCTTTCTCCTTTCCTGACTTATAGAAAAACTCCAGTTCCCCACCAGTGAGGAACCTGATAATATTCTGCAATGAATGGATATAGGCACATTCTATCCTGGTCCAACGCTTCTGGGTAAAGTCAGGCTGGAACTTGAATGTGCTATAGTGCTTCCTTTTGTCATACTTCCAATAGAGACGCATATCTCCGAAATAATATACCAGTTTCCATGCTCTTTCGTTAGACTCGATGAACCCTATATGACGAAGGATGTCACCAGTGATGGGCAATCCATTCACCTTATCATGCTTGGCACACAAGAGATTGTCATCCCATAATACAGTAAGTGTGTCAGTATTTAACTTGACTACCTCACATGGCCCATATTCTATGCCGTCAACTTCGATAATAACCAGACTACCTAATGATAACTCTCGTATATTCATAATCACTTCTCGTTAAGTTTGACATATTTCCCTTCAATACAACACTGGCGAAGCACATCATCATTGTGCTTTCCCCATGCCACCAAACAACTGCCGAAAAACGGCTCACTCTTGCGCCCGTCAGGGCAAATGAACTTCACCCTGTGACGCATAAACAGCATACTGTCTGCAGACGGAAAGATAACTTCCTGAAACAATAGGTTATCAGTACGGTTTACCAACAACGCTATGCCGTTATTATGAGCGGCCAGACGCTCCACAAACTGACGTAAAAGTATCCGTGAATAGGGTGGGTTAAGCCACACCCTGCCAGTCCATACCTTACTCAGACCGTCATCATTCTTAGTATAATGAACTTTTGCCGTATCAAACGGACGGTCTATCGGGCTGCACGGATCAAGGTCAAACTCACCCAATGCGTCAAGGATCCATTTCGGGGTGTACCATTCATCAGAGGACACCTTCTTATTCTTTTGCTGTCTTGTATCCATATATTATTTAGCAACGTACAAATTTAACGTCAATTTCTTGTTTCTAAGAGAACAATACGCGCTGCACGGTGCATCTTATCTTCTCCATAGTACGCTCTTCTTATGCTTCACAGCAACAGTTACTTCTCTTCAAACAGACTCCAGTCACGACCGACGGACACCATCTTATTTCCAAACACATAAGCATCATTGAAATCGCTGGCCGCAAAATTCCTGATGCTATCCTTCCAATAGATCTTCATACTCTTCTCAATGGCTATCAGGGTAGTCTTATACAGAAACTCATTACACTCCTTTATGTCGTATGGCTCAAAGCCATTGGCATGACGGTTAGACATCAGCCCGATAAGGTGCTGATTACAGAAACCCGCAGTCTGCTCAATCATCCGGAAGCTGCTCTCAAAGTCCACTATTGGCTCGACACTTACAAAGGTCTTTAATCCCCACTGGCGACACCACCGCATAGTCTCGATACGCTCAGCGTTCGACGGAGCATGTGGCTCCAAGTCGTCACGTCCTGTAAGCGTAAAACCGAGTGCGATATTTATCCTATACGGACTGTCAATGAACTTACGAAACAAAGCCTTTCCTGTTCCGGCATTCTTTGTGAGAATCTTCACAGGAATGTTATTCTTGGCAGCATATAAAGCCGCCTGAATAGTCAACTCGTAAGTATCTTGTGATAATGGATCCGTAGTAAACGAGAAGAAAATACCATGCTTAGCCAGATGGCTATACCATTTCTCACACTCACGCTTGAATACCAGGAGGGCATACTGCTCACCTGTCAGGTTACGGTATTTCTTGGGTACATTACACTCCTTACTGAAGGAGTCCTGCAGATGGGCGTAAGGGAGTCCATTCACTGGGGCTGTGATACCCGTCCGATTATAGCAATACTCGCATTGAAACGGACAACCACGATAGAAGTTACAACCCACTGCTGCATACTCTCTGGCAGCACCGCCAGGAGTATACAGACATTTTCCGTTTAACTTAATCTCTTTCATAATCTTCAATTATAATTTACGTCATTATCTTTCTTGTCTGGGTGCCTGAAATGATGACTGGTAGCATGGATCACATTCTCAATGATACGCTCAATGAAATGTTGTGGGCCAGTCTCACCATTCACGGCTGCACAGAAAATCATATCAGCAATAGAATCAATACCATTATCGGTTTTAACACCGACAATACCTTCAACAGACTTGCCGGGCACATGATTGGCGACACAAAGCACATAGTCAAGGTTCTCGGCCTCCAGTTGGTCGCGAATGTCGGACAATAATTCATCAAACTTCTCAGAATCCATGGTTATTCCTCATTTTGATTATTAGACTTCATATACTTCAACCGCTTGTATGCTCTACTGGCGGTATCGTATTTCAACACGTCTTGGTTCTGAATAGTGCCGTTCTGTACTTCATCAGAATGAAGCAACAGATATCGTCCAAAGAAGAAATTCACTCTTTGGGCAACTCCCATCATCCAGTCACAACAATAGTAGAGAATGCCAAATACCAGATAGCAGACGGCAAAGGGCAGGAATACCAACAGTATGACAACTGCCAAGGTATATTGCATATTTCTTGCATTACGTAACGTCATAACTCAATTCCTGTTAAACAACTTACTGTAATCATTCTTCATCTCCTGCTGACGCATACCGTCACGGTTCAGGAAATAGTACGGATCATTCTCCAAGAGTTTGTCGTGTATGTCGTACAACTTTACGACATCACCGTAGATATCCTGCTGACCCTTGTAAAAATCCTCACGGTCAACATACGTCAGATAACATTCGTAACGCTTACCTGGTCTTGAAACACCAAGGATGATACCGTGACGGGTAAACAGTGCCAGGTTATCATATCCCTCACAACGGGGAATGTTCTGACTACGTAAGAAGTCATTTTCTTTCTCGCTGTGTCCGAAGTGGTGATATACAGCATCACTCACCATGGTAACACGCAGGGCATCGATAGCCATCAGGGCCATTTCGTCAAAACCGTCCACCACAATATTGTTACGTTCCAAGTAACGCTGCTTGAAACGATGGAAGAAATGGGGTGAAAACTCGTAAAACGATATACCCTGCTGAATACCATCAGAGCGCATGGAACCGCCAATCATATAGATACCGGCACCGATATTCTCTGCCTTTGCACCATAGTCAACATAGAACTTCTGATAGGCGTTTGAAGAGAACATCACTCCTTTACGGAAGTTCGGCTTTTCACTGAAGCCAAGGATGATGTTCCATTTACCCATGCCTTTGTATTCACGACGGATTACATGACGGAAAGGGTAAGTCTTTCTCTTTTTCAAAGTACGCTGGTTATTCTCTACCCAAGACAGCGCACTACTGCGAAGATCCAGTTCCAGACGTGAAGCCTGGCGTATCTTCTCTTCCGGGGTCATATTCTGTAAAATCATAGATGCTCTGTTTTGTTTCCCAAACGAATAATAAACACATCCTCGGCAGGAGCACCCCATTCGGATTTTCCTTTGCCGATAACAATCTCCTTGATCTCAAAGAGAACACGACGAGAAGTATCACTTTTCTTCGGATAGCCCATAGTCAACTCTACATGGGTAAAGCCGCCAAAAGTCTTTCCGTTAAAACAGGAAAAGTCTTTCTTTTCGATGGCTATATCCATCAATATACGCCAAGATATCGGGTAGTTCTTCATGATGCGTTTTGCCCAATACGGTGTAATGGCACGGTATTCCTCGGGCTTTATTCCAGAACACTCCATTTCAAACCATTCCTTTTTGACTGGCAAATACAGTATCTTCATCGTCGTAAAGTCCTTAGAACTCTTCGTATTTCACCACCTTTACGGGCTGCTGGAGTTTCCATCCGGCACCCTTCAACAGAAAAGCACACTCCTTGAAAAGCAGTTCCAAGTCGTTGGACGGCTCCTGACTCTGTTTCTCTTTCAGATAACACAGACAGAAGGCCGACATATCAAGACAACTGATATCGAGGTCATCACATACTTGCTCGAAGAAATCAGCAAACTTTTCCTTTTTCGTGGGAAGAGTATAGCCTTTTTTCTCAGACTCTTCTTTCTTCGTCACAAGACCTTCCTTTGCCAGCGTGTCACGCTTGACAAACTTGATATTCTTCATGTCTTCCGTCGAATACATCTTCATTACCTCAACTGTCACCATGTCCGACTTCTTTGAGGTGTTACGGCTGATATGAAGGTAGAAGGCATCCTCTACGGTAACCTTGAAGAAAGAACATACAGCCTTACTGACTGTCAGGTCGCTGACAGAAAAACCATCATTACGCTTGTACCATTTCAGATTACGATTCTTTGTCTTCTTAGCGAAGGACAGAAACAGATGACCCTTACGCTTCACCACTGAGGCAGAGTTAAGACCTTTGGCCTTAATGTCTGCAGCCAACTCAGGACTAAAGAAAATTCTGTTCTGACTATAGACGGCATGATAGGCCGACATTTCGATGGTGTGGTTCTCATCAGAGGAACATGCCTTGCAGTAGTTCCACAGATGATCGGGAGTGTTTGCATTGGAAACAAACTCCGATACTCTCTTCAACTTAAAGCAGCTGGGACAAAACTTGTAACCACTGGCAAGGGAATAGATATTCTCACCCTCACGGATGTCCGCGACTTCTGCTTTCGTCTCGGCAGCAGTAGTGTTTTGTGGTGCTTCTTTTTTCAGTTCCTCTAACCATAACTGGTTGATGTCGCCCTGCCACTCAGCTAACTCAATGTGACGCTTGAAACCAGCAGTGAACACGTCAGGCGCACAGACAGAACGAAGGAAATCATCATAATCCTTCATGGGTTCCCAAACCAACAATGAAGGTTTGGCACCCTCTGGGGTCATCCTATAACAGGAATGGGAATGATGACGGTTGTACATCACATAGAACTTATCCTGTAAGTCCAAGACTGACAGAAAACTTTGAAATTTAGCAATCTCTGATTGTGTCATAATATTCTCGTTTTTGATTTCTCTTTATTATTTATTTTCCTCGTGTTTTTTCAGATATTCTTCCGGCCAACATTTGTAACGCTTACGGAAAGCATCTCGCATACTGGCTATACCATCCTTATCGAGGTTATAGATGTTGTCAATAACCGCATGAGCGGAATGACATCCTGCTTCAATCTCAGAAACAACCTGGATCTTATTACGGACTTTCCCCGAATCATCGACAATATCCTCCTGCACGGACTTCTGGGGACGGAGCCTATATCGTACTGACATATGGGGAAAGTACTTACGGAATGTAGATGCAAAAGCATCAATATTTTCTTTCTCCAAAAGTTCGTACTGCTCCTTTGTCACAGACAGTTGAATAAGCCTGTCTGAAACGAAAATCGTATCAATATAAACGTCGCTTACGATATTCTTTGTTTCTTTATCAGGAAAAAGACTACAGAAGTCACGAAGAAACTCCGGCCACTGACGGTAAACCGACTGACGAAGATTCTCTTCATTCTGCCGTCGGGCAAGATATTCTTCATTCATATATTCTTGACGCTTTGCTTCACATTCTTCAGCAAAATCCTTCAAGGCACAGGTGATAACCATCGGGTCAACCTTCCCGTAGAACTTACCGAAATGACCGCACTTGAAACGATAGAAGAACATTTGCATCACAGAATACTTCATATCCTTGTACTCCTGGGCCAACAGCAGAGCCAGTTTCTTAGTCTGTTCATCGTCCATATTCTTGGAACCAGTGAACTTGTTCAGATTGGCAAGGGCTGTGACAAGCCACGACGAAGCAGACTCTGGCCCAAAAGCAGAGTCAAGCATCCCCAAAGTGGAATAACCCTCCATGATGGACTTACGTTCATCAGAGGCAAAGATTGCCTGCGTATCAGGATTCACTTCAACATTGAAGTTCTCATACGACTGGTAACTCTTTCTGAGGTGTTCCACCGCCAGAGCGCAAGTCTTTGATGATGTTGACTGCGCCTGTATAGATGTCCTCGCCTGTGCGATAGCCGTTGTTACTGTCTGTTCCATTAGTTCTATTTTTTTTGTTCAACTTATCTTCCTGGATAATCATCCAACTGCTGAAATGATGCTTTGCATCTCCGAGATTCTGATGACGTTTGCCGGAGATCTTGACTTCCTGCCCCCAACGCTGTAGGTATTCATCAAGAAGTTGCTCATTGACACCAAGAAACTTGAAACGCATGAAAACCTGTTCCTTCCAGATGGGACTGGCGCGAAGCACGGTAATTTCTGCATCTACATCGGCGCACACCGTCTGGTCATCGGCACCTACCACCGGCCCCTCACCCTCGCGTGCACGGGTATCCGCACTCGAAGAGTGCTCTCCTTTACTTTCCTCTCCTTTACTTTGTGTACTTTTTCCGGAGTTATTCGGGGTTTCTTCCAAATTATTATTTATTTCTTCCGAATTAAATATGGTTTGTTCCGAAGAAACTACCTTTTTATCGGAATTAACCTGATTAGGATTCAAGTTCACAACTAAATATGGAGTGTTATCCGGAAACTTACGTTTGGCGACAGTACAGAAGGAAATATAACGCTCCTGAATACCATGCGAAGTGAGTACCTGATGAGTATCGAAAACAGTCTTATCAAAAAGACCGATAGTGATGCAGTAATTGATAATGTCTTGAATTGTATCTTCCTCTAAACCAGAGATTTCAGAGACAATGAAAGGCAAATCTTCATCCCAAGGCAGATAGTAGCCAGAGGCATATATCTGACATAACAGAATATGATAGACCGATACCGCCTGAACACCTTTATGGCGTATCAGTTTACGAATCTTAATGTCCTGATAGAAATTCACATCGTTCGTGAAATAATCAAGACCTTGCTTCTTTGGTCGTGCCATAACAGGTGTTATTTAAGAGTAAACAATCATTGTTAGTAGTTTCTTCCGAAATAATTCGGGTTTCTTCCGAATTAACTACCGTTTCTTCCGAGGAAACTGTCTGTTTCTTTGGAATATCAAAAAAGTAAGGTATAGACTCACTGTCTATCACTCCATCACCAGAGAGAATAAACTTGGATGGGATGGCTACCATACGACGCTGGGTGAAAGCCTCTTTGTCAAGAAGATCATTCTTTGCCATACGGCGTACAACCATCCCTACCAAGTTAGGGGTAATACCATCATGACGAGACGCAACCTTATGAAGGAAACGACTATCATAAGGCCGCTCAAAGCCCTCACTCGTAACCTCAAACAAGATGGTTACAATAAGGAAGGCTCCCTTGAAGCCAAACTCCTTCTGGATAGCCTTCACACAGGGGAATGTGTAAAAACTACGACTAAGGTGAACTGCTTCGGCTGTTAAAGTCTTACTCATAATAATACAAAGGATAAATACTATATGTCTTCACTAATACCGGCAACCAGAACGGCCATAGCACACTCCTGGGCCTCGAACACACTCATGCCGTCACGCCGACGTTCCTCATACTCTATCTCAGCAGCGTCGGCGCGCTCATTGATAAAGGTCTCATCGTTCTTCTTCGGACTGTCTATCTCTTCGAGAAACTTACGGAGATACATCCCGTAGTACGACAGTTCTCTGGGGACATTATTTTCCATATTATTATTGGTTTTACTAACATAATTAACACAACCACCGTAGTACATCCATGCTGACAGTTTATCAACTACACGCAGGAGATCGAAAGTCATATCTTCATCATAATCAAGTTCCTTTAGGTTCTTGACGATGTTAGGGTTAGCCAACAGACCCTGAAGGGCTGCGGCTCCATACACATCCCGCCCACTCTCAGGGAGGTCAGGGAACAAAAGTTCGTCATCGGAATAACCTTCATCCATCCCACTATCATTGAGGTTAGGATAACCATTACTTTGACGGTACACCATGAAAGGCCCATGATCCGGCTCTTTCTTAAGCTTTGCTAAAATCCTGTTAAACATAATTCAATCAGTTACTTTGTTTCTTTTCGGGCAGTGCCGTAGTCCAACCAATGAAATTGAGCACGACAAACGCCACAACAGTTAATACTTTGACAAACCATAAACCGAATTTGTCAACCTCAGTCTCTTCGGAAAGCATCACCACGTTACAACAGATAAACAGCGACGCTAATGTGTACAACGACAGTTGACACACTTCAATTAAAATCAACCAATTCTTAGAACCTTTCATAAACATAAGTTATATTATCATATTGGACAAATTCATAACTGACGGGACCTGAAACAGGTTCACATTCATACGTATCACCGTAATCATTCTGTTCATCCCTGAGAGCAACAAAAGAGAACAACAGGCACATGAGCATCAGCATAATCATGTACACAGCAACGGTAACACCATGCTGGCCTGTCTCTTCGCCATGCTTGCGGATGTAATACCCACAGCATATCAGAAGACAGATGACAACAAAGATAGAAGTCCAGAAATACTCCATCGCGAGCACCTTGATGAAGTCACCTGTAAAAAACACTGGGGAGAAAATAGTCATTGACATTCTTTTTTAAGGTTAAACATCTTCCTGCACGGACAGTTGGGATTATGAAAAATCTCACGATCCTTGAATATCAAATACTCGTGATTCTCATACTCAACTTTCTCAAAGGGTTCCTGCTTCTTTTCGTTGACACGTAAAGCCTTCTCAAAAAAGTAACAGATGGAAAAAAAAGCCACGAAAGCAACAGCACCACAAAGGGCAACACACCAGGACATCCATTCTTTCCTTAAAGCTGCAGCTCTTCTGAATCCATACCACATCAGATATCCGAACATCACCATCACACAGATGCTGATAGCAATCTCAACGGCATAGGGCTTATCCATAATCCCTGAGCCTAAGATATAACAGAACATATTCATAACTACCTCCTTTATTTAAATGCGTTAGACTTGTCATTGATACAATGTTCCGTCTGAGGGTCATTGCAGATGTTCTCACTCGGATCATCACAGAGGTCTGCACAATGGCTGCAGAGAGTACAGTCATCATCAACCCACCAACATGTACCATGGTCGGGATGCTCACAAGGATTGTCCTCGGTACATCCGCATATACGGCATACGCCCGGAATGGGCTTATCAACGGCTTGATAAAGTTCCTCAAAATCGAAGAAATAATCGTCGAGAGCCAGATACATCAGTTCTGGAGTCACCTCCTTACTGGTATCCATCACAAAGACACGCTTTCCCATGCCGTTCATGTGACCGGCCTCGATATGCGAGGAACGTCCGGCAGGAAGCAACAAGATACAAGTATCTGCATCCTGCATGGCAGCGAAATGCTCTTCAAAGCGTTTGATGCTCTGGCGATCCAAGAGCATACGCTTGAAATCCTTACCTTTCAGACATTTCTCTACGTAAGCACTACGGAGGTTCTGAGTGACTGAGACGGACTCCCAGACTGGAACATCGTTACGACCATAGGGATGCTTGAAGTCATAGACCTTATGACCGCGCTTCCGTAACTCTTCTACTAACTGCTGCTGGAACTTATTCTTCCAACTGCTTGCAATATAAATCCGTGACATAGGCTTTTTATTTTGAGGGTGAATATTCCTTTATCAGACAGTCGCAGATTTCCAAAACCTGCTCTACCTTATCTAAATCAAACCAGTCTTCAGTCCTAACACGGGTTTCCATGTCAATCCAGAACATTTCATCAGAGGGGTATTCCAACAGGGTACGCAGCTTTTCAGCCACATTGTCAGGGCCAATACCTCCCGCATAGCCGATATGTACTCCTGGGGAGGTGATAATCTGAATGGGTGTGTCGATACCACAACCACATGAGGCATCTAAAAGGTAAGATGCAAAAGGAGGACGCTGGCCGTTCAAGAACTGCTGACACAACTCCGGGGTGTGCATCTGGATAATCACCTCGTCAATATAAGGGATGGGTGCCAGACGGCGTAACTCAGAAAACAATCTTTCAGCATTAAGGTTCAACTGGCAGCGACGGAAAATCCTCGAATTGTTGCCTAACAGTTTTTCCATCTTAAACTTCTTACCGACAGCAACGTCAATAGCAGCCTGACCGCAGAAATGAGCAGAGAGGTTCAACCCTCTGCCTCTGAGAACAGAGAGAATAAGCGGATCCAAGAATCGGTTACCGTTTTCCTGCCAGTCATACGACAGCAACACACCGAACTCCACAAAGGGGTATTTCTTCTGGAGCTGTACCAGACGCTTCACGTCTGTACGCTCATCAAAACCTGTAAATGTTACTTTTGTTAGTTTCATATCTTCGATAATTTAAATTAGAATAGTTTCGGTTCCAAATCATAGTTATACACCATCACCTCCTGCTTGCGTCTCGCTTTTCCCTTGAAGTTCGCAACACGCATCGGCATATCCTTCACGGCCATGTTCCATCCATTCTGGGTGACATACTTACGAAGCATATCAGAGTCGAAGTTACACAACAGGAACTTTCCATGAAGGTGTGTGAGCATTTCGAGCAATTCCTCGAAATGCTCAAAGGTATAACCCTTATAGTGCTTCTGTTCACAACCCGGATAAGGTGGATCAAGGAAAAAGAAGGTCTCTTCACGGTCACGCTGCTGGATAACCAAAGAGGCATCACGGCAGCTTATCTGCACATTCTTCAACCGCTCATGGAGCGCAGGGGTGAATGCCTGACGGTAGTGTTCCATCACGATACCGCTATGACTGCCAGCAGTACCGTTGTCCCACTTCCAACCGCCACTCGGCGAACCAGAGAAAGACATATTGGTAACAAGCCATACCGCCCAGGCTAACTCTACCTTATTACCATAGCAACGGTCAGGATCAAGCCACCACTGATAGGCTGTCTTGTAATATCTCTCACTGTGAAGCGTCTGCTGCACTCGCTCCATCAACTCAGCAAACATCTTTTCGTCCTGGCACACCTCATAGAAGGTTATCAGACGGTCATTGGTGTCATTGATAACCTCCAGATAACTCTTACCCTTGGCAAAGAAAACAGCACCACCGCCAAAGAACGGCTCACAATAGATTTTGTGAGACGGCATCATGTTAATGATGGTCTCTGCCAGCTGCTGCTTTCCTCCATAGTATGTTATAGGTGTACGCATAATCAGAGATTTATAACATTGGATTTCCTTTCCCAAATCATCTTCTCAGAATCGGCAGCAATGATGGCATCCACATCCATGCCGAAATGGAGATGCAGACTCTCTAACAGGTCTTCAAGTTCCGTCAATGACTTCTTACCGAAATTGCGAAACTTCATCAAATCGGTCTTGTTACACTTCACAAGGTCGTAAAGTGTATCAACGTCAGCACCTTTTAAACAATTCAAAGACCTGACAGAAATGCCTAAATCATAGACTGGCGTATTCATCATGGCGGTAAAGGTTCCACCTTTATCACCTAACAGGTAATCATATTCTGATACTGGTGCAGTATCGATATTGTTGATACGCTCCAGTTTCTTGACACGGTTCTGCAATGCTTCAATAACATTCTGGAAATTGGTATTGTCAAAAACAAGTTGCTTATATTCCCTACGTAACTCAGAGAACGTCTTCACCGTGGCAAGTTTGCGCACGGCATGACTGACAATCTGCATGATACGACTACGGGTAAGACCGTACTCTTCAGCCACATATTCCACATCCTTACCTTCAAGAAGCATCGTAAGAATAGTTTTCTCACGTTCTTTCAGTACATCGTCACCACTGGCCTCGATGATAACCGAAAAAATCTCATTGATAAGATGTGCGGGAACACCTTTTCCTAACAGGTGGATGGCAGAACGGGTATCATCAAGATTCTTCTCTAACTCCTTCTCTGCCAACTGAAGGTCACGCTTCGCCGCAAAGATTCTCTTTTCAATGAAAGCCAAGTCTGACAACGTATCGAAATACTTCTCGATAGTCGCTTTGTCTATCTTTAACAGACGGTCAACAAAATGACCTTTCAACACGCCCTTCTCAACCCAGTTGGAAATGGTCTGAGGGGTGACATCCAACAGCAGAGCTGCTTCGTCTCGGGATAAAAGCCTTGCCATATAATACTTCTTTTTATCGTTAATTACTCGTGGAAAGGAAAGCACTTCTGCTTTCTACATCACAATTGGACATCCAAGAATAACCAGATGCATGGTTATCAATCCGCTGCCCCACTATGTAACGCTGACACTGCCCTTTTAAAAGGCAGTTGACACCCTCACAAAACAGATATAGTTCATTCTTTTCCATAATCACTTATCATCTAAATTCAACCTGCTACAAGCGGCCAGACCAGCCATGATAAAACCCATGAGAGTACCAAGGAGGAAACCGATGCCTCCGAAAACAAAATTCATTAACATGTTACACTGCAATTTTTTGGAAATCAGATAAACGCTCTGCCAGGGCCTCACAGAGAACCCTTGACTGATTCACTTCAACGGCATTGCCAAGGAACTTTTTCTGTTCCGCCTGGCTGCCTATCAACACATAATCTTCAGGGAAACCCTGAATACGCTTTAACTCACGGATATTAAGCATCCTCATCTTGATATCTATAATCCCATAAAGACCCATAAACTCCTTGATCTTACGGGTCATAGGGCTGTCTTCTTCGCATATGACAATACCCAACTCACCTTGACTGGTACTGATGATATACGGCGGCATCTTATCCATCCGGGCAATCAGTGTGAAACAGGGATTATCAATACTGCCCCCATCACTCTTGAACGAATAGGGATTCATCAGGAACTGGTCTGCTGAGACTAATTTCTGTTTGGGATTACAAAGAACAGCAGGATTAACTGTCTCAACAGATCCCAACTGACCGCCACCGCTGTACTCGTTGGCAAGGAATCTGTTGCCGACAATCTCTACCTCGTCAAGAGGTACATCAGGGATGGGAGAATCCAGGTCAATGTTCCCGTCATTGATGGGGACAACGGAAACAAGGGCATTCCTATCCTTCTGTGTCTCTGTAGGCGCAGGACTTTCGATGGAACTGTTATAGCCGTTCCCGAAGAAGACGGAAAGAAAGGCATTATGATCAATGCACGTTACAGTTCCAGCAGGCTTATCAAGCGTCTGGTTCTTGCTCATGGGGTCGCCGGAGAACTGCTTACTGAGAAAGTTAAACTTGACATAGCCAAGACGGTTCTGGCAGGCAACGGTCGGTGATGGCTGATCAGTAGGCACAGGCTTGTAATTACCAGCCCTATTCATTGAATTGTACTTCAGAATCATATCATCATACTCTTTCTTGCCTCCGGCTACAAACTTCACCAAACCAGCGTAAATACGTTCCAATGTCTTTTCACACAAAGGCTTTTTCTTTCCGAAGATGCTTGTGCCTTCATCATCGATGTCAAGCACCTCACGGACGGGCTTCCATTTCTTGTACTGATGGAACATACCGCCTTCGTCACCATTCTTGGCATATGTCTGTTCCGGGAAAACAATGGGAAGTCCCTTCTTAGCAAAGATACCGAAGAAACGCCTACGGCTGGTATAGGCCCCGAAGTCAGCGGCATTCAACAAGCGCCAGTCGTAGTCATAGCCGTAACTCATGACTTGCTTGACCCATTTAATATAGGAACGCCCCTGGTCCTTGCTGACAGGCTTGCCGTGTTCATCAAGATCGCCCCAATACATGAATTCCCTCACATTCTCGATGTATATGTAATCGGTATATAATACGTCCATGTAACGGAAGAGGTGTTCAGCAAGGGTGCGGCTGTCTGCGTCGCGGGGCTGGCCACCCTTGGCATTACTGAAATTGGTGCACTCAAGACTGGCCCAAAGGACCGTTTTTGCATCTGGGTACTTCTTCTTCATCTTATCCAAATGCTTAACCAGCGGACTCAACTCTAACGTCCTGATGTCCTCTGTGAAGTGCAGAGTATCAGGATGATTAGCCTGATGGGACTTGATAGCATTGGCATCATGGTTTACACAAGCCACCACCTTGGCACATTTCTTTCCATGCAGACGTGCGTTTGCCACACCTGTAGATGTGCCGCCAGCACCGCAAAACAGGTCGATATATAAAAGATTTACGTTATTCATTGTCTTTAATAAAATCTGGTTTGAACGAATAAGCATGAAGGTTACCGCCGCCCTCTCGCCAGGCGAAACCACCGTTCCATAGATGAACCACCTCGGCATCATCCGGAATACGGCTTATCAGTTCCTTCAACTTCTTACCATTCATAGTTGTTCAACTTCGTCAACCCCAGAGGACAACCGCTGCTGCAGGGTGTCTAAGTGGGCTGTCATGGAAAGCATACGCTCTGACAGACGATCCAACAATTCTATATCACCGGCATTCATCAGAATGGCCTTGATACTCTGGATGTCGCTCTTCAAATCCTTGACGCTGCCGCGTCCTGTCTTCAGGCGACTCTTGTAGAACATCACATCATTACGGTGTTGGAGCCAGTAGGCATAGAGATTCATGAACTTCTCATATTCTGAGGCAGTCATATCGCCAGACTCCATGAGTCCACGCAGTTCTGGAGCAAACAACGGCTCCTGCTTCTTACGCAACTTCTCGACATTCGTCTGGAGTTTGGCATTCTCTTTCTTTAGTTCGCTGTTCTCACTTTCAAGGCGGTCAACAAGGTCTTGAATATTCTTATAGTACTCTTTGCGCTCTTCGTCGTATTTCTTGAATTTCTCAATGAGTGCATTCTTCTCTTCGACGACCTTACGGAGACGCTTAATCTCCGTTTGGCCGACGAAACGAGGCAGACCTTTGTTCAAAACATAAGGCTGTATGTTTTCATCGGTCTGAGCCATGTCTGGCTTCTCTATATCGGGCTGTTTCATAATTACAGTTGTTTTACGTCATTGATGGTTACATTCTTGATTTCCACAGGAAGAAGAGACTTTTCAGAGATAGACTTGATGATATAATTTCCTATTTCGATAAAATGGTGTTCCACACCCTTTTCACGAATGGCATATTGCAGGTCATGCACTGTGAGGTTTCCCTTCACATATTCCTTGACGGCTTCGTTGAACTCAGACGCGAAAACGACGTAGAACCAGTTACCGCCATAGTTCTGCATGAGAGGCTTTTCCATATCCTTATTGATCTGTGAGGTGATACCTGTCTTGATTGTGACAGAAACACCATCTGACGTTTCTACGCCTTTAATCTCATGCTGCCATGTGTAAGGACTTGAAATAACTGATAACGTCACGGTAGTCTCTACAACACCAGAAGAAGTTGTATGGTGCTCTGGAACTGCAACATGGTAGGCTACTGCTGGGACTGTAGGAGCAACGGAGGCAACTTGGGATACCTCAACTTGTTCCTGCTCTTTATCTTGGCTCTTCTTAGAGTCCAGATTAAAGATATATAAGGCACTGTATATAATGACTGCCAAGGTTACAAGAATACAGAAGACTTCACGAAAAGTTATACCAGAACTTTCCTTCTTTTTCTTGTTTTCAGGACTGCCATAAATGCCAAGATCTCTATTCATAACTGGAGTATTTAATATTACTTTTTGTTGGGAAGGGAATGCGCCCATCAGGACGCACCCCTTAACTCTGTGTTATGCCTCGGGCTTGTCAACGATGGATTCAACAACCTCACCGGCACGGCTGCCTACAGGACCTCCCAGATTGATGTTACGGGTAGTCTTGGCATCAAAGGTTCCAGCCTTCATAATCTCTGCCATGTCAACACCCGTTGCAGACTGGATGACATCGAAAGCCTGCTTGATAGCCACAGGAACATTACCGCTGATAGAGGCAATACCACCACCGTCAGAACCTCCACTGTAAACGCGGACATCCTTGATGGAGCTGATAGGCTCAGCGACGTTCTTAACGACCTCTGGGAGTACTCCAACGAGCATCTGAATAACAGCGGCATTGTTATACTTCTTATAGGCTTCGGCTTTCTTGTCCATAGCCTGAGCTTCGGCCTCGCCCTTCTTCTGGATGGCGTATGCCTCGGCTTCACCTTTGGCACGGATACCTGCGGCCTCCTGCTCCATAGCATATTTCTTAGCCTCTGCCTCGCGCTTCTGCTGTTCCAGCTTTGCAAGGGCATCCTTTTCTACCTTATACTTGTCAGCATCAGCTTTCTTCTCAATCTCGGCCTTCAACTGGTTGGCCTTGATCTCAACCTGCTCCTGAGTAAGAATCTTCTCTTGCTTGGTCTTCTCAATCTCAGCTTCTACGGTCTTTGTGTTGATGGTCTTCTGCTGCTCCTGCTTCTGAATCTCATAAGCTGCATCAGCATCGGCCTTGGCGGTGTCAGCCTGCTTCTTTAAATCAGCCTGTTTCAGGGCAAGGTCATTCTTCTTAATTGCGATAGCCTTGTCGGCTTCGATGCGGGCATCGTTGGCCTCCTTCTCAGCCTTGGCAGTCTCAATCTTCACGTCACGCTCTGCCGTGGCACGATTGATGGCAGCATCCTTCTTGATGCGGGCCAGGTTGTCAGCACCCAGATCCTTGATGGCACCTTCCTTGTCGGTGACATTCTGAATATTGCAACTGATAATCTCAATACCGAGCTTCGCCATATCCGGGGATGCTTTCTTCATCACCTGATCCGAAAATCCGTCACGGTCATTGTTCAGAGGCTTCAACTCCAGTGTACCGATAATCTCACGCATGTTACCTTGCAGGGACTCCTTCAACTGTTCCGTAATCTGTGAAGGGGTCATATTCAGGAAGTTCTTAGCGGCCAGACGCGTTCCTTCACTGGTGGGAGTCACGCGAACCTTGGCAATAGCATCCACATCGACATTGATGAAATCCTTCGTAGGAACACTTACATCAGTCTTGATGTCAACGGAGATCTGTCCGAGATACACCACATCCAGACGCTCAAAGAACGGAATACGGAAACCACCAGAGCCAATGAGCACACGAGGCTCCTTGGAGAGACCGGAAATGATGTAGGCATTCGAGGGTGGTGCCTTTACATACGAAATAAAAACTACTACTACCAGCACTAATACTGCAATGCAGATCCAAAAGATACTGGATGAAAATAAGCTAATCATAATACTTTGTTTTTAAAGATGAATAAAAAAGTTACATAATCTCGCTAAGTGCGCTAATGGCAGCGGTGATGTCGCTCTGACGCTGCATAATCTCATGTTTCAGGCTCTCTTTGGCGGCTTCGACGGTTCCCATCGGCTCACCAGTCATCACCTTCTCTTTACCGTCAGGTCTTGTGACTGTCACAAACCCCTGATACTTCAACACAATCTCGCCAGTCCATGCGACAGGCTTGATTTCCACTTTTGGTTCTACACTTTTTGCCATAATACTTATTTTTAATTAGTTACTTAAATGTTCATTGGAAAGGGAAGGACTTTCACAAGGGCTTCCCTCATTGTTTTTATGAATTTCACTTTGTTGAGTAACATCTATATCTGTGTCATCGGCTGTACTCCGATTGCCAGCATAAAACATGGCATAGCAGAGCAAAATCTGTACGGCAAATCCTATGAGGATGCACAGCACGATAATTGAAACAATACCCCAGTCACTCATAGTCTCATCACTTTAATGTTCCCTGACACATCTGTTGAACATAGTTCAGAACATCACTGGCAAGGTTAAAACTCTCCTTGCCTAACTTAGCGTGCTTCAATTTATCCAGAAGCGTAGCGAAAGCATCCGGGTTATCATTGAAACGGTCTTTGAGGAAGTAGGCAAGCCATTGCTCAGAACCTTCCGGACGGGGAAGATGAAGATAACGGAGAATCATCACAGACAACGCAATCTGCTGACTGCGGTTGATGACAACACTCTTAGCCTTCTCTCGATCGTTGAAGTCAAAGAGCATGTGAGCGGTATTCGTACTGCGATCAATGGATATCTGGAAACAATCTATCTTGTACCACTGCTTGATGAGATCGGCCATACCTCTCAAATCATCAATGGTGGTGCTGTCCTTCACAAGGAACACACCCTCACGGAGAGGCTGCATGTTCTTAGAGGCTGACAGTCCCGTAACTTTCACGATATTATCCATAATCGCATCCCAACGGACATCAACAGTGTCACACTGCCAGAACTCTTCGGTTCTGTCAAGGTCCGTACTGCGACAGGTAAACTTTATTACTGAGTCATGCATAATTCTAAACTTTTACGTTATTCATTTGCTGAATTGGTAGCATCTTTCCCTTTTTCTTTACAGAAAACCACCTTAACCGCCACATAGGCTACGCTTATTGCAATGGCCGCTACAGCGGTCAAGATGGTAATCCAGAGAATATATATAATCGTATGAAAAAACATCTCAATCATAATTTCATGTTTTTATAGTTCTGACAACATTTCATTCATAGCCTGACAGGCATTATTACAGACAGTCTCATCAAGAAACATATTTCCCTTGCAGTAGCGATAGTGGTCACTCGTCCAGTCGTTCCACTGACATGCGACAACCTCAAAACTCTTCCTCGTAGGCATGGCACGGATGTACCAGTAAGCGGCACCCTTTTCGGGTTTCTCTAACTTCACATCACCCTTATCTGTAAGGGCATTGAAGGCTGACAGTAATATCGGCAGAAACTTGATACGTTCAAGCATCCGGTTCAACATCACATTGGCAGAAGAACACTCATCAAGGAGATCGTCACGCTTCTTTGTAAGTGCTTCAATCTCTGCATTGACCTTCTGCAGACGGCCTTCCTTGGTACGGCCATCAATCTTCTTTTCCTTCGACACGGAAACAGTCTCTGCAGACACTGGAGTCTCAGGCGACTCAACAGCCTTCTTAGGCTTGCGACCGCGCTTCACCACAGGCTTCTCTACCACTACAGGTTGCTCCACAGCCGGACTTTCTTTCTTCTTTCTCATAATCATATTATTATTTGTCATTTTCATTAGGTTCGTCATCATCACCAAAACTCATGAGATAGTCATAGAGAGAGGTATGACCGCAGAAATGGCGTCCCATGCTGACAGCACGGGGAGCGTCACGCTGAATAATCGTCTCTTCAAGACTCTTATGTAGGATGGTGTCAGGGAAAAAACAGAAGATGTAATCATAGGTATCAACAGATACCAGCATCTTCATGAAATTTGCAGAGTCATTCAACACGATACAGTCACAGTTCTTGGGGAACTCATCATAACCTGTCTCGTAAACAATGACAACATAACTGAGATAGTCCAGGATATTTGCAAAAACGCAGACGGCCTTCTGACGGCGATTGTTCACCATCGGGAATGTCAAGATACCATTCTTCTCAACGGTGAAAGTCGAAAGGGTGGTCTTCTGCTTTTCCTTATCGGCAATCTCGCTTTCTAACTCACCAATCAGCGATTCGAGTTGTAATATCTTGCAATAACTGGCTTTGTACGTGTCAATCTTACGCTTGACCTGTGAAACCTTGGACTTTATATCGGTAATATCCTTACGAAGGATATAACGCTGACGTTCACGCTCTGTCTCTTCAATAACACCGGCTTTACCTTGCTCGATGAGCTGCTGTAAATCAGCGTTCAGGCGTGAAAACTCTGCCTCCTTGGCATGAAGGTCAGTAGTCCATTCGTCAATATGCTCCGAACCTTCATCATAGATAGTCTGTTCCTCAGACAACTTAGTCTTCAAATCAGATAAATGGGAACGCAACTGTTCAATCAATTCCTCGGTGGTCTCAGCAAGACGCTGCTTGCTGTCCTCACTATAGAACTCCATACCGCCATTGTCATTACGGAATCCGAAACCGGTATAGATCCTGTTCATGCACGACACCTGTACATTCTTCGCAGCCAAGGGTACACAATGCCTTAATTTCGGGAAGGAGAGCGTGCTATTGGCAGCAGTCTCACCCTTCACGGTGGCATGGCTCCTGTAGAAGCCTGGATTGGCTGTTGTAGGCATACACATTATCATAATGAAATTATTTAGTTAAACTCTGAAAGGCAATAACAGAAGAAACAAGATCACTAAGCTCTTCGGCATCATGACCGCTACGGAAGAAGTCGCTGATATCCTTCTCTTTTTTGGAACCAGAAAGCGGTAACTTAACAGAAAGAATCTGGCATTTTGTTGCAGAATCTTCCTTGGGATAATTACGGCACTCCTGCACACGCAGGGCTGACTCACGAATGCCAGTCTCATCACAATCGTACAAGAATACGATATACGGGAACAGCTGAGCAATCTGGTTGAACGTTCGTGAGGATAACTTCGCTGTCTCACTGTTCAAACTGATGGCATAGAAGCCACGGGTTGATAAAGACATGACATCTTTCTCTCCACCAGTGACAAATAAGCAAAAGTCCTTTGCTACGTCAAGGGTTTCTTTACGGGAACGGATCTTCTCTCGCTCCTGCTCAATCTGGGTCATCCCAAAGATATATGGACGCGGGAGATTCCCGGCGTACATGAAACGACCAATCTCAGCACCTGGACGGTAAACCTTGATACCAGTTCCTTCGTTAAAGGTATAGCCGAACATCGGCACTTCCTTTGTACCATATATATTATAATGGCTACCGTCTGCACGCTCAAAATAACAGGATGTGAGACATTTCACACCGAAACGCTGCAGCACGTCAATGGTAATACCATACGACTGCCAGTATTCTAATTCGAACTTGTTGAAGTTACGATACTTAGGGGTAAACTTCACAGGACGGTTGTCGGTAGTTCTCTCCGTCACTACTTTCTTCATCACAGGATGATGACCTACTGGAGCATCGTCGAGAATGAACAACTCACATTCCCTGTCGATAGTACGAAGGATTTCCATAAAATCATTACGGACATCAAGACCGGTCAACTTACCAACCAGCCAGAAACAGTCACCATGCCAGGTGCTGTCACCAAAATCCTTCAAGATAAAACGGCCCTCACCGCCTGCATTATCCTCATTATAATAGAGGTGACAGGAGGGATTATTGTCTGTGCGGAAGGAGTTACGAAACACCTTCTTCTTACAGTCACCACCCATATAATGGACGAACACGTCAAGTCCACCGTTGGTCTTTTGTAATATTCTGTCTCGGTCTGTCATATTAAATCTTCCTATAGTTATCTTGGATGTAAAACTTCAAATACGGACGGTCTTTCTGACTGCTGAAGATGATGAGATTATCATCATACGTGATACGGAGTCGAGGAACAGTTACCTGAAGGTCATTTTCAATGATGGCGTCCTTGATCTGCTGAATATTCGCCCGGGCCTCTTCAAGGGTATCTTTCACCTCATAAACCTTCGGGGGTAAAGACAGCAGAAAATGGAATAACCATTTCGGCTGATAACGGACGAACTCTCTTCTCTGTACCTTGTATGCCATTATTCAATTCCTCCTTCCTCTATAAACTCCTGGGGATAGACAGTTCTACTGTCCTTTCCCACCATTACATGACCGCACAAGCGGATGTATTTCATACGCATCAAGTCACCATAACCGCCACGAGTACGGAAGATGGTCACCTCACCTCCAGTTTCATCAGAGGTATGACTGAAACCAAGATAGTTGATTCTTGGCGCTCCAAGTTCCTTTACCCACTGTTCCAAACCAGTGAGGTAACGGCTCAGATGTTCCTCAGACTCAAAGGCATGATGATTAGTCTTTCTCATCTCTGTACCAACAGGCTGGAGAAACTTGGGACAACTGCCACCTACAAATACATTTGTTACTACGTAGATCATCGGGATTGGTTTTTACTTGAAGTTATGATGTTATACGGTTTTTACTTATTCTGGATCATTCGAAATAGTCCTGTTTGCGCTGCTGCAGTATTCGCAGGTCTGAAACGCGATATTCTATCTTTCCTGGACGTTTGCTGACAGGCTCCACAAGACCCTTCTTTCGCCATCGACGGATATTCCCTTGACCGAATATCTTGAAAGCCATGTTCTGGGAAATCAAATCGCTCGGATTCTCCATCGCTTCCAACAGCTTCGGCACCAAAGCCGTCGCAAGGTCGTTGATGAATGTGCTATAAGAAACACATTTGTCTGGGAACGTCAGTTGTATCATACTTACCTTTTGAAATTAGAATTTGCAAGGGGAATTTGTTAGTAGTTATACACGCGCAGAGATAGGTTGCTCTGCACCGAACATAGAGAGTTGCGTCGGTTCTGTGCGCTTGATGATAAGCGGCTGCTCCGCACTCTTATAAATACCACAACGCTTCAGGATTTTCTTAACACCTTCGCCAGTCAGTCCCTTTGCCTTGGCAATGTTCTGGATAATGCGGTTCGGCTTAACCTGACCGGTCATAATCTCATGAGACCAACCGAGGTAAGTCTTACAAATTTCTTCGGCTCTGGTCCGGAGAAAAGTCTCATAAGTCGTTTCTAAAGTGTTAATTTTACCCATAAACTTTGTAGTTTGTACTAAATTTCGTATTTTTGCATCCAAAATTGCACTGAGTGTTGCATTAGTAGTTGCATCCGAAGTTGCATATTGTGGCGCAAGGAATTTTGTGCAAAGATAGATAATTATCTATAAAAAATAGAGAAATGTCTATATTTTTAATGTAATTTAACTATAATTATAGAAAAATGGCAATAAATATAGGCCTTTTCCATGTAGGAGAGGCAATTAAAGATAGAATAAAATCCCTGAAGATGACTCAGGCAGATTTCGCAGAAATACTCAAAATGACGCAACCAAGCGTCAATGCTATGCTGAAAAAATCAAGCATGGACACTGATGATTTAAAACGCATCAGCATACATCTTGACTATAACTTCTTTGAGGACTTCTGTCCTGATCTGAAACAGAAAAGGGAACAGCAAATAGCACATGCAGAAGCTGAGGGTGAGAGCGAGACAATAAAAGAACTTGTTAGACAAATGTCTTACCTGCGAAGCGAAAACATACGGAAAGACAAAGAAATAGAAAGACTGCTTGCGGCAATCGACACATTCACGTCGATAAAAAACAAAGAAGCATCAGAAACCAAAAAAATCGCAAATGTGTAGTCATCCGCTATGACTTCATTCGGAAAAAATACTTATAGGTGAAATCTTATATATAATATATGTATATAAAGAGCAAATATCCTATTCGCTGGAAAATGCAATATATTCCCACCTACTATGAGGGATTGAACGAGGAACAGCAACGCGACCAGCGTATTGTCCTTGGCTTCAAAGATGGAATATATGATGAAGATCTCATGCACTGGTTCAGACAAAACATCTGGAAGATGACTGAGGGTGACGAATATTCCTGGTCTATCTGTTTCCTTCCCTGCAGCAGCGACGAAGAACAACAGAAGCGTTTCGGTAAATTGGAACAGTACCTCAAAGAGAACACAATGATAGAAACCCATCTGTCAACCTTCGGGTATGTAGAGAAGCCGGAGCCTTCACATTGCATAGGGAAATCCGATATCAACCTGATAAATATCGCTCTCCATGTTCCTGATATCTACATGAAGAATGTCATCCTAATAGATGATATTATCACCACTGGCAAGACGTTCAACAGAACGGCAGAACAAGCCATGCGCATGGGTGCCAAGTCCATTCACGGCCTGTTCCTTGCAAAGACCATCCATCCAGACCTCCCCATGAAAGAGAAAAACTCCCATAGAGAGGACGATGATTCTATTATACGAGAAGAAGCAGAGATTATGAATAAACTCAGCAATCTTCCTCCAGAAGATAATTAAAACTTCAAAGATTTCTGCTTATGAACACCTCATAACCAAAATACACCCAAAAATATGGCTTGAAAGCGTTCGCCATAAAAATGCTTTGAAATGTTGCGAAATTGTTAAGAGTATGCTCTTGAACTCCCTCTATTTCCTCGAAAAAATTGCCGCCGCGCAGGCTGCTGTTGAGGAATAAACGAAAGATTCTGAATATGAGGAAGTTAGGCGTAACTCTCTTTTAAATAAGGGGTTACGCCTACTTTTTACCCTCCAAGGTTTACATGATAAATATGTATTATTTAAGTAAATGTTGAGAATATGTTGAGATGATTTATTGGGGCTGTTGAGAGCAAGTTGAGAATAAGTTGAGAAAAAATTATGGCCACTTTTAAAATTACGGTACAAAAGCAAAGAACAGACGGATACTGGCCCGTCTATATCAGAGTCATCCATCATCGAGAAAGCGCGTTTATGAAAACCGACAAAATGGTGGATAATAAAGGCATTGTCAAAACTACAAAAGAGGTTAAAGACCCTTTTGTAAGAAAAGCTTGTGACTTGCTCATAACAGATTACATTGATCGACTTAATAAAGTTGATACAAGCACCTGGTCTGCACAAGACGTAGTAAAGTTTCTGAAAGAAGGCACATCTGATGTGTGTTTTTCAGATTACGCCCGACAATATCAGGCAAAAATGATACAGGAAGGTCATGCGCGTAACGCACGAACTTACGAACTTGCATATCAGAATATGGAACTGTATGCCGGTACAAATAAAGTGATGTTCTCACATATAACATCAGCTTTCATTAACGGATGGATAAAATCCCTATCAACAACGGCCAGAGCAAAAGAACAGTACCCCGTCTGCATCAGACAGATTTTCAAACAAGCCCTTCTTGATTATAACGACTATGATACAGGGCTGATACGAATAACAACGAACCCATGGCCCAAAGTGAAAATACCTAAGAGTGATAACCCTCAACACAGGGCTATCACAATGGAAGAGTGCCGGGCATTCTTTACTGCCCAACTACCGGAAAGCGATAGAAAATTCCCGTTATCAGAACTTGGAAGAGACGTAGCAATGATGATACTATGCCTTGCCGGTATAAATACCGTTGATATTTTCTTCCTCGAAAAGAAAAACTATCGCGACGGTATCATCTGCTACGAAAGAAGAAAAACAAGGGAAGCAAGAGCAGATAATGCTTACTTTGAAATTCGCGTTCCAAACATTCTACAGGATATCGTTCAAAAATATCTTGATAAGACGGATTCTCCGTACTTATTCAACTTCCACAAGCGTCTATCATCTTATGACAGCTTTAATGCAAACGTAAACATTGGTATCCGTCAGATATGTGAGAAAGTGCTTGGTATAGAGCATGGTAAAGGGTATAGCGGATATACCTTCCGTCATACCTGGGCGACTGTTGCACAGAATGAATGTGGTGCCTCTCTGGCAGAAGTGGATTTTGGCTTGAATCACGCTCATAAAACCAGGTTGGCACGTACTTATGTGAAGATTGACTTCACACCTGCTTGGATATTAAATGAAAAGGTAATTGAGAAAATCTTCTTCACAGAAGAAAACTCTCGTGAACACAAAGAAGAACAGGATAATCATTTTGAGCGTTTTTCCTTCAAACAACTTATCAAAGGTACACTGTACTTTCGTGGACGCATCATAAGTACAGTTGAAGATGTCGGTTTCAACAATGTTGAAGATGTCATCAAGGTACTCATGAAAAACCTTCCTGATACCATCCCTACCAGATCTCTCGTTCAGATACGTATCGAAAACAAAGACAAGCAACAAACCAAAGACTATACCCGAACGGTAAAATAGACTCTCGTAATCTAAAATAGCAGCCCTGACATTCTTACTGTCAGGGCTTTTCCGTTTTCTGATTGCACTTATATCATATTTTCTTATTTTGTTGAAAGAAAACTTTGTATTCTTTTTCTGTTTTTCGGGCGCAGTCAAACATAGATTTTCTGTGCTAAGGTAGCGGAAACCGTTCCCGGCAAGGGTCGCATAATGCTTGGCTTCGGAAAACTTACAGAGAATTTTGGGTGCAGCAGCTCCGTAATCAAAATTCACAGGAACTTTCCCGGCCATCCCTTGACCTTATGGGACTACCTTTCCTACGCTTCAGAATGCACATAAAATTCAAAGTTTAACTTCTAAAAACAGAACGAAATGAATACTTCATCAGTTTCCAACCTTTCAATCAAAAACTGGTCAAAAGATGACCAGCCCATTCAAAGAATGCAGTCATTAGGTACTCAAAGCCTTTCTGACGCAGAACTGCTTGCAGTACTAATCGGCAGCGGCACTAAGGGCCGTTCAGCCGTAGAAATCGCAAGAGACCTTCTCGCGAAGTTCAATAACAGTCTAAACGCCATTGGCAAGGCACGACTGGATGAGATAACATCTGTTGAAGGCATTGGTCTTACCACCGCCTGCAGAATATCCGCTGCCATTGAAATTGGCAAGCGTAGAACAAAAACTGACGAAACTCCTGACCTCGGTACAGCAGTCAGAATCTACAATTTTATGCTCCCAATCATGAAAGATCTTGATACTGAAGAATTTCATATCATACTGATGAACCAGAACTTCCACTTTATAAAGCGTTTACGCATTTCTAAGGGTGGTATCTCTGAAACAGCTGTTGACATCCGTATCATTATACGTGAAGCTGTTCTTAATAACGCTACCATTTTGGCCTGCTGCCATAATCATCCCAGTGGTTCTCTCAGACCCAGTAGGGCTGATGAAGAACTAACACGTTCAATCAAAAACGCCTGTCAGCTGATGCGCATCCACTTTTTGGATCATGTCATCGTGACGGATGGAGCTTATTACTCCTTCCACGAGGAAGGTAAAATCTAAAGGTTTTACATTCTCGCCCATATCGGGTAGTATCTAATGGTACTATCCGATATTTTTTATGTTCAATAAGAAATATTCCAAACCTACAATATTTCATTATAAATAGTAATATTAGCATATTACAATAAAACAATATTACACTATAAACTTATGGACAAGAACAAATAACACCATCTTTCCTATGTCCTTTCCGTTGTTTAATTTTCACCATAGAGGTTCATTCCGCTTTCTGACGTCTTTCCCCTTGCAAAGGTAGGGAGGCTCGTAGCCATGCCAAGTATCAGTTGCACACTCCCTATTTCAGAAAAATTTTGTAAAACCCAAGGGCATTTTCTTTTGGCACAAGACGCAAAACAAAATCAAAATTTTATCCGAAATTCCTTGGCGAAGGCTACTCTTTAGCCTCTCTTTTTTAATGGCAAGGAAAAGGACTAAAAGCGAAACGAAGTCGATGACGACTGAAAATTTATTGAAACAACGGCTGACTTGGAAAGAAAACCTTATGAAAAGGAACTTAGCTCACTCAGCCGATAACTCTCAAAAACCGAAGCCGACGGAATACAAACAGGCATATATAAAATGAAACAGATGTGGCTACTTATCATTAAAAACCTCAGTAAGAGCGAAGTCTTTGATTTGTTCTTTGAGGGTCTGGAGTATGAAACCGTAAATGGTGAAATACATATCCAGTATGAGAGAAAGAAATACCTGATGGAAGATCTTAACGGTGCAAAGGCGAGAACTTTAAAAGAAATTGCCTATGAGATAGATAAAATACAATTAACTCCAATATGTTAAAACTATGATAACAGTCAGTGAAATACAGAAAATTCTCAATGATGCAGGCATCAGCGGAGAAGTAGAACAAGATTCAATCCCTTTTCTGGTGGCAGTCACAATTTATTGGGGTGACTGGAAACACGACCACGGATATCTAAAATACCTCATGCAGCAGCATGGTCTTACCCATGTCAAGGAAGAATTATTGGAAGAAGATGGAAGCGACTGTTATAGTGCCAAACATCTCTTCGGTGAGGATCATTTTGTAGAAGGCGCAAGAAAACTCTTTCAACCGGCATAATAACAAGGTAACGGGGAGCCTAACCAACTCCCCATAATATACTCCACAACAATGAAAACTATCTATCGAGTAATATTGGCTGTCGATTATAAAGGACATCGCGAACGTGAACAATATTACACAGAAAAAAGAGAGGAAGCGGTAAACCGCTATATCGAAGCCCAGATAAAAGTGAAACGCTTCGGTGAAGAGAAAGGGCTGAAGGTATATGACATGGTGAATAACAATAACTATATGACTACTTTCGCAGACGGAAACCAAAAAGGCAAGCCCTATACGGGTGCAATGGCTAAATTTTCTCGTAAAGAATTTGTGAAAGATGACTTCTTGAATTTGGGTAATACACCAATATTCTAACAATAACCTAACAGATAGATAAATATGATAACAACAAAATATATAATGACCGTCCAGATAGGACGTAACGTGACAGATATTATTGCTCTGCCATGTGTGGATAGTGTGAGAAAATCCTACAAGGGTGTTCTAATCTATCAAGTAAACACTGGCAAGAGCCAACCAGAATATGCAAGGGAAGGTGACCTTATCTGCCAGGATAATGATGGTGAATGGCATGTTGAATATAAGCAATAGAATTATGGAATATACTAACAGAGGAACAATAATGCACCTCACTCTACATAACTGTACGGTGCAGAATAATGGAACCATCATGCACCTTGACGGTGAGGGTAACCATATAAACAACAAAGGGTCTATCATGCACAATGATGGAGGCAGGGTGATAATCATGGGTGCAGGAACATACCAACAGCAACCGGTGAAAGAAAAGATCGTCTATCAGGACAGAATCGTTTACCGTGACCGCCCTACTCCATCAAAGAAAGATGCACAACGCATCAAGAGACTCGAAGAACAGGTTGAAAACCTGAAGGAACAAATCAGAAAATCCACTGAGGCAAGAAATGCTGAACGTCTGGAGAATACAATCAGTTTTTTGGAAAACGCTAACCGCGAACTGAAAAATAATATTGAAGAACTCAAAGCAGACCTCGAAGCGGCAGATAGAATGAAACTGCTACGGGAAATCGAGGAACTGAAAGAGAAAGTCCAGAGAGCGAAGAATCGCGAGCGTATCAGCAGGCACCAACAATACGAGAAGGGTTATCAGGCTGGTGTGGTGGATGGAAGTAATAAGAAAAAAGAAGTGTTTGATTGGGGTGTACACCCCACAAAGGAACAGGCAGAAGCACTTATGAAACAACTCCGAATATGGCTTGATTGTGAGGATTGACCGATTAAGAAATAATAAAATATTGAAATATTTATGCTAATATTACAATATTACAAGAAATATTTGTATCTTTGCAGACGAAAATATGATAATACTGAAATATGAAAGATTTCGATTTATATAGTTATGACAGATATATCGTCAGTTTCTCTGGGGGAAAAGACAGTACCGCCCTACTGCTCTTCCTCCTTGATAATGGTGTACCGGAAGAGAAAATAGAACTCTGGCATCAGGAAATAGACGGACGTGGCCGTAGTCTCTTTGATTGGGAGGTAACACCAGACTATTGCCGAAAGTTGGGTGAAGCATTTAATATCCCAGTTTACTTTCAATGGAAAGTCGGTGGTTTTGAGCGTGAAATGACTCGCACAGAAAGCCTAACGGCACCAGTCTGTTTTGAACTTCCTAACGGTTCAATACAACAGACTGGAGGTGACAGGGGTAAACCTTCCACGCGGAATAAGTTCCCACAACCGTCACCAGACCTTCGGGTGCGCTGGTGCAGCGCATATCTGAAAGTGGATGTATGTGCAACGGCTCTTCGTCATCAAGAGAGATTTCAGAACAGCCGTACTCTGGTATTGTCTGGTGAACGGGGTGAGGAAAGTAAACAGCGTGCAGGATATGCCATCATTGAACCTGACAGGGCAGATCTGAGGAATGGACGTAACCCCAGATACATTGACCGCTTCCGTCCTATTCGTGACTGGAAGGAAAAGCAAATATGGGATATACTGGAGAAATACCGTGTTCGTCCTCATCCATGCTACTTCATGGGGTTCGGACGGTGCTCGTGCAAATTCTGTGTATTCGGTAACTGTCATCAGTTTGCCTCTGCTGCCTGTGTGAGTCACGACCAGGCCAATGACTTGATAAAGTTTGAGAAAGATTTCGGGTACACGATGAAACGTGATACAGACCTCGCTTCTCTTATCCGTAAGGGTGTTCCTTATGACTCCATCACGGAAGAATTAAGACAAATTGCCACTTCATACGAATATACTGCACCTGTGTTTATCTCTGATAAAGAGACTTGGCAACTTCCTGCAGGAGCCTTCCGTAAATGCGGTGGCCCATCATAATAACTTAAACTTTCTATGATATGGATACAATCACAATGCAGACACTTAAACGCCTGGAGGCCACCAAAGGCCAGAAACACCAAACTTCAGCGAAAAAACGCTTGAAGGTGTTCTATGGATGGAGTAAAATCAATAAGATACAGAAGCGCGAGGCTATTGCCATCGCCTTCGAGAATGAGGAACTGGCGGGTTCCGACTGCCGCCGGTCAAGCAAATCCCTTCAAAAGGTGATGACTATCTGTTGCGAGAGATGGCAGACGGAAGAGGAAATGAAAGATGCACCCTATCATAATAGGGTATTCACGATGTATAATGTATTTCTCGATGATAAGCGTATTGGCGGTAGCCTAAAAAAGGCTCTGGCAGACAACTCAGAGAAAGATAAGAACCATGTAAGTGAAAACGAGAGGAAAAGAATCTCTCAATCACTTGAAACTGCCTTTATAGCCGCACATCCCGGCTATCAGGAGCCGACACGGGAATTGGAACTACCGTTTACGCCTGACAAATGACAGACGTAAACGGCTTTTTTCAAAATTCCGCGCCGGGCTGCTTCCATAAGGTCGCAGCCCCAGACGACACAAGTATGCGCCGCCTGTTACAAGGTTGCCGTACCGGCAGGCTTTCTTTTCTTTGACAGATTCAGACGTTCCAAAACTTCATCCTTACGGTATTTCCAAATAGCAGACATAAGCCTGCCTTCAGGAGTTTGAAGTTTCTCCATTCTTTTGAAATACGCTTCCACCTTTTCAAGGCGATCGTCACGAAAGACATTCTCTGATCTTTGGAACTTAATAGGCCGTCCAATAATACGGCCCTGTTTGAACTCACACATTGACTGTGCCAGTGTTCTGGCAGAATAACATTTCTTTCTCATAATAAAAACCTCCATGATTTTAAATAGGTGAAACAAAAAGAAGGGAATCAAGCCCCTTCTATTTGTATTTTATCCTACTCTCTGCACAAATTGGGCATAGCAACCATACTTTAACATAAATTTAACACTTTTCTAACAAAAAATCATATATCCCTCGCTTCGCAGTGTAATAGGTACACCGCTCATGGCCTCTATTGGTTGAGGGAAAATCCCTGATTACGGGCCTCCGTCGGATGGAACACATCAAATTTGCAAAGCGTAGAGTATAACGGTCATCTTTATCGTAAACGCCGTTGGTCTCTGTATGACAAGTATGCAAACATACACATCATACAGTGCTCGCTACTCCTTCACAAGCTCGGAGGTATCAATCACCGACTAACAATGTTTACGGATGATCATCATACACTCCTTCTTTGCATGATGGTTTCATTACCGATGGTTTCCCTGATGTAATCCGAGATATTCCACACAACCAGTCCGTGAGCGACTATATACCCAAATTAGAAAAACGTACAAAATGCTTCGCAATACCATTTCTATCCAAACTCTTAATCCTATCGCCCAACCAAAAGAGCATGTTTCATCCTGACACAGAACCTTCTCATACTCAGCAGCAGAGCCGCAGGGTAGGATAAGGCACTGTTTACAGGAACATGGGTGATGACAGTCGGTTTTAATTCCTTTTACTAACAGCGGAGTCACGTCGGCAAGCTCCTGAGAACTCAGCAGTTAGTATTTCCTTAAAACGGACACTCATCATAATGCCCATGTAGTGAAACATTACTCTTTCCCCACCCTTTTTTATCGAATCAACCTGGATCTGATAATAACAACCTTTTTGTTGATATAATGATTACCGTCATTAGTCAACTGATGGCGCAAGCGTATCTCACTGATGCCAATGTCATCAGCCGAAAACTTCCGGAAGATGGCAGATACACTACCGAAATAATAATTCTTATGCCCATGCAGAAAATGAACATGCACAATTTTGATGCCTTTTGTTTGTTGTTCCATAACAAAATATTTTTGCAAAGATACCAAATAACTCTTATATGGTATTATTTTAACCTGCATAAATAAGAATTATTAACCAATACAAACAGTTAAAGACTGACCTATAATCAAATAATTATGTTGTGTGGTGAGTACCACAAACTTGAACAAAGATGAAATCTCATCTACGTCCTGTGCGTTACGTCTGTTGTCACCGTAAAGGTTCATTCCGCTACTTGGTGCCTTTTTTCCTTGCAAAGGTAGGGAGGCTCGTAGCCATGCCAAGTACCAGTCGCACACTCCCTATTTCAGAAAAATTTTGTAAAGCCAGGGCATTTTCTTTTGGCACAAGGCACAAAACAAAATCAAAATTTTATCCGAAATTCCTTGGCGAAGGCTACTCCTTAGCCTCTCTTTTATAATGGCAAGAAAAAGAGGCGATAGCGAAACGAAGTCGATGACGACTGACAACAAAAAGACATAACGGCTGACTTGATGAGAGAATCAAGAAAAGAAAAAAGGTTCAGCTCACTCAGCCGATAACTCGTAAATTAACAACAGTACAAACAAACACCGAAGGCGACGGAATATAAAAAGCCACAAACAGTATGAAGCAAATGACAGAAGCACAGCAGAAACTCGTCCGGGAACTGGGTCTGGTAGGTCTCTTCCTTCAATGGATGGAGAACCATAAGAAGATATCAGACTTTATTCTCTGGTTGGAAATTATCGCCCTGATATGGGCAGTATTCACTTATAACTTCACAACTAATATTTGAGATTATGATTATCACAAGACCAAACTTCAAGCAGGCGTATCTCGTGTTTGCCGCTAACGGTACAATACGACTGAATAAGAAAACCATCGGAATCTGGAAGCGGACAAGCCCCAAATGGGGCATCCGCAAGCTACCGAAAATGGTGTTCACGGCTAATGTTCATTATAACAGAAACAGTATGGTACAGCTCTCTAACGAGAGTAAACTTCAATTGATGATGGCAGTAGGAAGAAATATCCCGAATACGATGCTGACACCTATCGCTCAGTCGTGAAAATGTTAATATAAGACTTTTAATTTATTTCTCATCAGTGTGTAGCTGAAAATACTTAATTTCGCACAGTAATTATTTAAATAATACGATTATGAACAGTCATTTTATTGGACGCATCGGTAAGGATGGTGCAAAGGTTATCGAAGGTAAGAATGGTAAGTTCCTCTCTATGGATGTAGCAACGGACTACTATAGCAGAGGTGAGAACAGAACACTATGGATCCGTGTACGTAGTAACATCCCTCGATACGTCGAGAAACTGGCCCCCCATTTGACTAAGGGTAGTTTGATAACAGTAGAGGGTCAGCAGCTTGAACCCAGTACCTGGATAGGTAAGGATGGTGAAGCACATGCCCAGATTGTTATCGTGGCTAACTTCATTGACTTCGTGAGAACCGGCAAGAAGAAGGATGATACCAACAGTAACCAGACTGCAGCACAGGGACAGCCTGTAACGGTGGAAGCACAGCAACAGGATGCTCCTTTCCCCGCTCCTGCAGATAATACGGACGATTTACCCTTCTGATTATGGCACGAAATCATAACGAACAGGTCAATTACCTGATGAAGGTAAGACGTGGAAAACACGGTGGTATGAGTGACAAGGATTACCGTACGGAATTGGAAAGGCTCTTCTCTCTCGGTGTTGATGAGGGTATGAATTATGACAATGCTTTACCAACAGATTCAGTCAGATCATGAATATCAAAGAACTTAGAATAGGCAACCTCATTATTTACGAGGCTTGTACCTTTGAACTGAAGGCTATTTCTATAAAACAACAGCCAGGATGGGACGGTGGTCCACATATACTACTCGTAAAATCTTGTAATCATCCTGAATGGGAGCCTGAAATGTGTGGTATCAACGAAGTTCAAGGCATCGATATAACAACGGACTTCCTGAAGAAAAATGGCTTCGAAATGCTTAACAAGGCTATGCCGGAACTTTGGATAAAACCTCTTGGCGGGTACAGATATATCAGATACCATTCTGGAGTCAGATATATGGACTTCGAGGACATTCATAGTTTTCAGCGGGTACCCTGGGCCATAAGATATGTTCACCAGATGCAGAACGCATGTATAGACTATGGCATAGACATTACTTTTAAGGCATAATATCTATATACAACAGTCCCTGTCTCTTCCGAGGCAGGGATTATTGTTATTTGTAGGGATATAAGTCCCATTCCTGTAATGCCTCGTCCGGGGTATCGCCCTGTTCCAGGGACATAAGAACCTCGGACTCCAGATGATACTTCTTGGCTATCTCCAACGCTTCATCCTTCGTAAAGCGTGACGGTGGCTGATGGTGGCGATACCACCACCGCCAGAACTTCGTGATAATCCTCATGACGGTCAGAGACTGGAGAGTTTATCGGTATCTCCTTTCTTCCCTTTTTTACGGGCAACACGGATGGTTCCGTTCTTTGCCTCGTATGCGCTGATGATACGTCTCAGACCTTCTTCATAGACTTCACGGATGTTCAGATCTTCACGCTCGGCTATCTTGCGGGCCTTGTATGCCAACTCATAGTTAATGATAGTGCATACTCGCTCATTCTCTTCTGCATATTTTTTCTGCTTAGGAGAGACAGGTGCCGTTCCTGATACAGCAGGAGAGGTGTCCTGTTGACCTGATGGTGACTCTGATGCGGTGGTTGCAGGGTTTGTTAAACCTCCAAACAACTGGTCCATAGCAGCGTCTTTTTGTTCTTTCTTTGTCATGTCTTTATGCCTTTATGTTATTATTACCATATAATTGTGCGCAAAGTTATAAATATTTTCTGACATACGGAAATATTTATTGCAATATTTCTATATTCTTAAACGCGTAAGCAATTCCTCGGTGAATGTACGGTAGTCCTGGGAGCCGTTACATTTGGGATCAAACTCCACAATGTTCTTGCTCTCCAAGGGTGCTTCTGCAATGGTGATATTCTTGCGGATCTTGACATCGAACACTAAATTACCCAACTGGTTACGCAGACGGCTTTCTATCTCCTTGGTTAACTTGGTAGCCTCCCATCTGGTAAGAAGAATACCGGAGATATGCGCTTCCCTGTTGAGCCGGTGCTGCACCTGTTTGATGAAATCGTTAATCATAGTCAGGCCCTTGAAGGGAAGTACCTCTGCAACCAAAGGAATAATGATTTCGTTGGATGCCGTGAAGGCATTAAGGGTAAGAAGCCCTAATGAGGGTGGACAGTCGATAAGAATGAAGTCATAGCCTGGCTTCACCTTCTCTAAGAGTTCTGCAAGAATCCGCTCACGGGAAATGGCGGCTGTAAGTTCCATCTCTGCCATGGCAAGTTGAAGAGAAGCTGGTACGATACTGAGATTGTCGGTGACAGGGATAATAGGCAACTCTGACGCCTTCCCCGTCAGGGCATAGTAGATACTGTTTTCTGGCTCTTCCTTTAGAAGACTGACAGTAAGATTGGCTTGTGCATCAAGGTCTATCACAAGAACCTTGTAACCTTTGGATGCTAAAATGCTTCCTACATTGGTTGTTGTTGTGGTCTTGGCAACGCCACCCTTGTGGTTTCCGAATGAAATAACTTTTGTTTTCATAATGTAAAAGTTTTATTTGTTATACATATATTATATATCAATATTGATGAGTGTTATGAATTCATCTTTCCAGTTATCACAGTTACACTCATATCTGACAACTCCCAAACAGACGCTACTTCGCCGCTTCTGGACTCTTCGGAGTTTTTCTCCCTCTTCCTCTGTTTCATACTGGGAACAGATAATGAACTTACCGACGGTATCTCCGGCCAGTTCATCCAACTCTTCCATAATTAACTCTGCCATGTCTGGATGCAGATCGTAAGGATTGCTGTCATAGAACGGCAGACAGTTATCTACAACGATAATGTTGTAGTTTCCTGAATAGCCCTTCTTGACTCCTTCAGCATAGGAGGTGGCGGTATCAATCTCTGTCTGGGGCAGATTCTCCTGCAGGCATTTTACAATGTCCTTGCATTTGAAGGCATCATCTTCAATAATAAGTATCTTCATTGTATATTGTTTATTGTACTTCTATGAAACATTCTCTGAATATATCCTCTGGCATGATATGCTTGCCTCCTGCATATCTGACATACATTCCGAAGTTATCACGATCAGCCGTATATTCGCAACCGACCTTGATAGCGGGATTCTTTAGTTCTTTGATACATTTCACTCTCATGTCTTTTCTTTTTTGGTGTATAAGGGGGGAGTCAATGGTCTTGTTCGCCATGCGGGTTGCTGTTTTGGTGCTGGCCGCTTCGGGGTATGCCCCGATCCCCTCTTTTTTATTATTTTTATATTGCAAAACATAAATATTACAATGTTTTCGGGTGCAAATATATAAATATTTCTTGAAATATAAAAATATTTATTGCAAAAATTTGGTAGTTTCATTTATTTTTTGTAATTTTGCCCTCAGAATAAGGAATTTGCGCGTGTATTTTGCCATTTAATGAAAAATTTAGTGCATCTGAAAGCGAATAAAAAGTATAGGGATTTCCCTCCAGAAACATAGGGTTTTTCCTTTCCAAAACTCACAGAAAATGTGTATATTTGCAATAGAAAAAGAATAATATTAGTAACAATTTAAAACGGTAAGATTATGAAAAAGTTATTGATTTCAATCGTAAGCGTGATGGTCGCCATGAGCACCTTCGCACAGAGTAAGAATTTTGAGCCTGAGTACATCGGTCAGGTCGTAGTGATTAACGCTGACAGCACGACAACGCTGCTCCAGAAGGAACAGGCTGCTATGAAAACCAGCTCGTCGAAGTTTGGATACATCCCCATCCCTGGCAGTGGCCTGCTCGATAAGAGTAAGGTGAACCTCACCGTAAAGGGTGCAGAGTCAAAGACAATACTTCCGGAGGGTCGCCTGATATTCATCATCAAGACGGGAGATAACAACAAGGATCCAAAAGATGTGTTCGGTATCTTCCAGTTCGAGGTGAAGAAGAACAAGCGTCAGTATCAGCTGGCAGAAGCCGGTGTGCTGAGTGGAGTGAAATCCACTATGACATTCAACACCGTTCCGTCAGAGGCAAAGAAGTATGGTGAGGATTGTTATCTGGTAGTAATTGAGAACGCAGAACCAGGTCAGTATGCTATCATTACAACGGATATATCACAGGTTTCTACCTTTGGTGTTAAATAACTCTCTTTAATAATATAATAAGGTACGCGAGAAATGAAAATTAGGTCGGATTAAAAACAATATAACTATGGGACTCTTATTATTTGGGTTACTGTTAATGGCGGCTTTTGGAGGTGACTCCAGCGGTAACAAAAAACATAAAAAACAAAAGAAAACCTACCGCCGCAGGGTTAGGAGAAGTGACTATACTGACGGTCTGGCTTGGTTCCACGATCACGGTCAGAGAATCTGATGATGAAGTGCAGACTGAGTAAGTGTAATGCACAGTGTTGCTATAACCTCGCTTTTGAGAATGGTGAACTGGAGCGTTTTAAGGATAAGATAGTCAATCCTGTGATTGATATTGTCTGGTTTGGTGGTGTGCGTCTGACGATTACATCAACGAACATGGATAGTAATAAATGTCCCTTCTTGCGTCGAGACTTCAAGTGTAACATCTACGAGAACCGTCCTGATGTCTGCAGAAAATTCGGAGAGATAGATAAACTACCTTGCAAATTTATGAAAAATAAAAGATAAACAGATAAAACTTGTAATGGATGAGTGCGACAAATTCCCTTCATTACCAACTTTGCTGTGAAGGAGCAAAATGGCTTCGTAACAAGAAAAACCGTGAACGCTGGCGCGGACACTGGAAGTATGTTTGGGTGGAGCCTGGTCTTGTTGGCGAAAACCCGGATATCTGGGCTTTTAATGGTGATGACACTATCTGTATTGAGGTAAAAACCTCACATGCTGATTTTGTGGCAGACCAGAAAAAGTGGTGGCGCAGGGCTGAAAATGACTCAAAAGTGGGAATGTTTCGTTATTATCTCGCTCCAAAGGGTGTTATTAAACCTGAAGAACTTCCGGAAGGGTGGGGTTTGTTGGAATGGGACGGTACTATTATTCGGGGTCGATTCCATATTGAGAAAATTACCAGTCCAATGCAGATCTTTCCACCGTCACAGGGCGACCTTCATATTATCGGTTCGCTGTTGAGACGTGAAGGGCTGAAAGAGGGAATTTATAACTACCGCGGCCAGGCTACAACAATCAAACCTAAAACAGTTAACGGTGTTATTGTTAAAACAAAATATAAAAGGGAATGATTATGGAAGAGAAAATGAGACAGTGTTTTCACTTGATACAGGAAATTATCAGTGATGATCCAGATAAGTTTAACAATATGTCTGTAGAAGATTTTACCTTCTATCTTCTCGATGAAATTCAAAAATAAGAAGCTTATGACAGAACAGATGAAACAAGCCTTGGAAAAGGCAGTAGTAGAAGATACTGGTAAAAAGAAAGATTATCCTATCAGTACACAGGATGCTTGTATGCATGGTGCCTTGATATTCTTGTCCCTTCTTTGGAATCCGGCAAGTAAAAAGCCAGATCCAGGGCGGGAACTGATAATATTGAGTTCTAAGGGGATTAAGATATATCCAAATCCGTCAAATACCAAGATGGCTTGGGAGTTCTTTGTAAGAATATCCCACGTGGAAAAATGGGCATATTCAGAGGATATTCTTCCAATGCAGGAAACGTCTGAAAAAGAATAACACTATGGATTTCGGACAGCCTCATAAGAATACTGTCTATGCTGAAAATCTTGATTTTGAGCAGGAACTTGACAGGGAACTGGAGAATGAAACATCTTGGGAAAAACGGGAACATCAGCGTTTTGTAAACTCGTGCCGTAAAGCAAAATGTAATATCACAACGATAAAGAGGTGTGAGAAAGAAATAGATCGACAGACATCCTCAATCCGTAAGAATATAGCGACGCTCGAATCCCAAATCAAGAACCTGGAAATACAAATTAGATATCGGAGTACAGTTAAGAAGCAGAAAGAACTTGAAAAGGCTAAGAAGGAACTTGCATCTAAAAAACAACTCCTTGATAAGACTATCACAAGCATAAGCAAAGAAATATTCGGAAATATTTAGAATAATTATGACACCGGAAGAGTATATTGAAAAGCTGAAGGAGGCGCAGCGCACCCTTGACAGCGTGAAAGAAGATCTTGACCGTGCCATCGACAGGATGCAGCGACGGATAGAGACGGGATATGAGAGTATGGAACAGGACAGCCGTCTGGCAGCTCTGGCAGGCCGCGAATACATAAAGTTAGCGGACAATAAAATCTATGAAACAGCAACGGCTAAAATTGAATATTGAAAAAGACATCTAACAAATGTAAAGTATAGGAGTGTTTATGGATTATTCATCAGTGAAGAAGATTCCCTTTAAGGGATATGCAAGGGCATACGAGACAACGGTTAAAAAGTTGGTCACCGATCCCGACACAGGAAAAGAGGTGGTCAAGGAAGAAAAAATTATCCAATTCGGCGAGTTCGTCGAGAATAAGAAAAAGCTTCCCAATTATCACGAATATGCTGTATCTTCATCTAAGCATATCGGTATCGTAAAAGTTATGATAGAACCCGACGAAGATTAAATCATGAAGAAAGAGAACGTTATACAAAAGATCCAGAAGTTGCTGAAGTTACAGTATGGTGCTGAGAGCATCGGCAGCACCGGCGAGGCATTTCAGGCCGCGAAGATGGTGCAGAAACTGCTGATGGAGTATAACCTTTCCATGAGTGATATCGACACCTCAGACGGACAGGACACCATGAAGATGGATAAGTCCATCGATATGTCCTCCAGCAGTAAGTTCGGCAATCGCTGGAAATTCCAGTTATTAGGCGTGATAGCCATGAATAATCTGTGCCAGGCATACAAAAGGATGGACAATAAGATGTTCGTGGTAGGCACGGAGGGCAATGTGACCATCGTGAAAGAGTTCTACGACTATCTGGTGAAGGTGTTTGTCAGACTGGCTGAAGAACACTGGATTGAAAGTCTTAAAGAACTGGAGAAAGAATATGGTCCACGGCTTCAAACAGAAGAGACCGATAAGATGATGGAGAAAGTAAGAAGAAAATATATCCGTTCATACTTGGAGGGTGTTCCCTTCGGCCTGCAGGAGAACTACGACAGTCTGAAACCTACGTCTGCAGAGACGGCACTGGCGGTATGTCATAAAGAGGCCATTGAGGATTATATTAACGATAATTTCCAATGGTCGGAGAAAAAGACGCGCAAGCGTACCCGCCATGTGTACGGCGACGCCTACGACTTAGGCCATGCTGACGGTAAGAGTGTGAGTCTGAATAGACAGATAACCCAGAAGGTAACGGAAGGGTCCTTGTTTTGACAGAAATAAATATATATTATGGCAAAGAAAGTAAAAGACGCTTATAGCGAGATCCTGAGACTGAAAAATGAGTTCTACCAGAAATGGCAGGAGGTTCCTCAGTATGATGAGAACAGGGACGCATACAAGGCGAAGTACGAGGCTTTCGACAAAGCCCTGGAGCTGCTGACACCTTCCATCGTGGATCCTCAGCCGAAAGATTCTGGTAAACTTACTCACTCGGTGACCAAGATGAGTGACCAAGATGAGACTGTGAGCGACGATTTGAGGAAGTTCGCTGAAGAATGGGATGAATCCCTATATCGATCAGATGCTGTTATTGCCGGTGCAAAATGGCATAAACAGCAGATGATAAAGTCTGCCAAGTTATCTGGCTGGGTTGCCAGGGATGAAAACGGCTCCCTTCATTTGTTTGAGGTAGAACCCAGCAGAATAATGCATCGGTGGTGGGATAGGGATTACCATAGCACCACTCTTGATAAAAAAGATTTCCCAGATTTGGAATGGGAAGATGAACCTGTTTATGTTAAATTACCAATTATTGTGGAGGATTGAAAAGAAATATATAAATATGGATAAAATTATAACCAACATTACCATCGGAAACTGGTATCTGGTAAGGGGTAAACCTACGAAGATAACTTCGGCAAATGTAATATGGGCGTTTCGGGATGGATGCTTCCCGTTGCCTTTAACTGATGATATTCTAAAGAAATTTGGTTTTAGTCGGGAAGGCGGTGCAAGTTATTGGCATGACGGTGAACACGACGCTTGCATCTTATACTGGAACAAAGATAAAACTGAGTTAATAGTCAGTAATAGTGAGGTGACTCCACAAATAAGACTCAATATCCGTTTCGTTCATCAACTACAGGATGCCATGAGATTGGTGGGGGTTAATAAAGAAATAGAATTATAATAATATGGCAAAGAAAGTTATATACCTTCCTAATAGTGAACAGGCAGCACAGTTAATGGAAAATGCCTGGCAAGATTTCGCCGTTCAGATGAAAGAGAACGGTATGAACTTTGATGGTACAAAGGTGGCAGGATTACTGAAGGATATATTTATGTCTGGGTATTCTTACGGTCATAATGACTGTCTTACAATCATCCGCGACCAAATGGAGGTCGATGATCTTGCAAAATATGCAAATTTGCTTGGGCAAAGAGAATCTTAGAAAAAAGGAAATGGTGGTTAAGATATGAAATGTCCCGTATGTAATGGCATCGGTCAGGTGGATAACCCAAGATACTACCGACACTCTGCAAGTTGGTCCTGGGAGCATGATATCCCATCAAGGATAACATGCAGAAAGTGCGGAGGGATCGGTTATATCATCGGTAACATGGCTGACATAGTAGAACGCCTGAAATGTGCGGCAAACGGTGTCACCATTACAACAAGGGAGGCAAAACAGATGTATGAAGCAATAATAAAATATTAGAGTATGGCAGTATATGAATTGATTCAATACGCCTGTGATAACTGCGGTAAGTTGTCAGCAGTGCAGGATCCAGATAAGGGCATTCCCAAAGGGTGGGTGTTCGGTGAGAACCACCGCATCTGCTATTGTCCTGAATGTGCAAAAAAGTTAGGAATTTGATATACACCTTTACCGGTGGTCAAAAAGGTGGTCAAATGAGTGGTCAAAAGTGTATAAAAACGACGAATTTACGAAGTAGGATTTAAATATACAAAATTATGGCAAATAGAAGATTCAAGGTCAAGGTGACCGTAGAAGCGGATTTTGAGATTGTCGTTGATGATGAAATCTTCAATGAGAAACTGGCCGACGGCATTTCCGACGGTTTCCACCCGATTGATTACGATGAAGACAAACCAGCTATACAGGCTCTTGTAGAGGATGTTGCAGAGTTGTATCTACGTACCGATGGGGACGGTGATAAGATGGAACCATACGGAGCTATCGCTGAAGAAGGTAATAAGTACCAGGAAGAAATGTCTCATCAAGAAAAATCACCGTACTGTGGAGGTGTTACCATTAAACGCATCGGTGAGGATTATGTTGAAGTTGAATCTGAAGAAATGAAGAATTAAATGATAACAACAGGTACGAGACATCTGAAGGATATTACCGATGATGAGTTGGCAACACTGGTTGAGTTGTCGGGAGAATGGGGTGTGAAGAAATTCTGGGGTGACATCAAAATCACAGAAATTGATCGCCTGATGTTCGACAATACTATTTGTATTGACTACGAGCAGGATCGTATCAGGGATGGCGAGAAAGCAACATCTACAATGTTTTTCAATTATAACGAACTATCCTATCATGTTGCCCATCACTATCCCTATGAGCGTATGGGTGATTGTCATTCCGTCTGTGAGAGAACACAGATGTTTCTCTGGCTTTTGGAACAGGATTTCAACGTTCTTGAAATGCTAACACACGCGCCTGTTGATCCAAAGGGTAGTATGTCATATTTTACCTGTGGATATGTTGTTGGTAATATACATACGGACTGGTTCGATTTTGAACACGCTAAATACTTTGGAGTTGAAAACAAGAAAGATGCTAAAGAATATCTTGAAAAGGAAAAATCTGAAGGTCGTCGGCATCGGCTGTATCGCCTAATAGATGACAATCTTCATGAAGAAAACAACAACTGGCGTAACAATGAAGGTATCGAGGAACTTGCAAAGTTCATCCGGGGACACCTGACAGAGATACCAGAGAATGCCCAGAAGGAGTTTGAACGTATCTATACTAAGACTACAGGCAAGAAAATGTACGGAGGATTTAAAGATTGAGTTATGGCGAAAGTAGAAATATACAAAGGGTTTTGGACAAGAGAACAGGTAGCCCACCAACAGGATAAGGTTTTCTTATTTGGTGATAACACCTATGACAGGACAAAAACCCACTATATCCCAAGTATGACTCAGGCAGTCATAAGGGGACTACCTAATGCTATCGGGATAGACACCAAGAAAAACAGGTGGAAATCAGCAGATTCTTATTTCAGTGACGAAGACTTTGAAATGTTCAAGGCTCAGGTAGATGCTGCCATTGCCCAAGCAAAAGCATCTGGTAAGATCATTGTCATTCCTGCTGACGGCATCGGTACTGGCAAGGCGGTGCTGCAGGAAAAAGCCCCTCGATGTTTCGAGTATTTACAGTCAGAATTACAAAAATTGTAACATAGAGGATTATGGCAACAAAAACAAATCCTGATAAGGAAATGTGGGAGAAAACCGGTTTTCCGAACTATCCTAAATATGAATATGTGCCGTTGCCTAAAGAGGTGGCACGTATGTTAAAACGTAAATATAAGGACTATGTACTGATGTCCTACTATTGGACGGACGATAAAGGTGCAAAGGTGGCATTCCTTGAATATATTTCTTATGATGGTATGAACGTCCATCGCGGCCCTGGCTATTGCTGTAACCGCATCGATGACCCTGCTATGTGGAGTCTGGTGGCAAGGTCACTGGCAATGGATAATATACAACTTCAAACAAGAACCTTCAAGAAAGAATTATGACAAATAATAAGAATCAAAAGTGGGAGATTATTCACATCATTGACAAAGCCTTACATCATAAGGATGATGGTGTGAAGGCTTATGCACGAAAGTTGGCTGATAAATACAGACAGGAAGGCGAAAATAAGTTCGCCGACTGCATATTGTCTGCTATCGGGGATAAAGAGGTTCCTATGGCTACCATGGACGGAAAGAAAACTCCGAAATCTGATTTTCAACAATTAGCGGAAGATTTAATGAATCTCAACCCAATAGAGGTTGAACTATTAAGACTTACCAGTGAAAATGATATGCCTCCGGCGGGTGTATGTTCAATGGTATAGATTATTAAGGGTAATATTTATATAAATCAATATTGTAATAGTTATGTTAGAATTAAAAGGATTTTATAAAGAGGAAACTTTGGAAGAACTACTCTTTAAAGGAAACATCTCACGTTTGGAATTTATCTATCATCATTCCCAGGAGCGTATAGATGACTTCAAGGCGTACTGTCAGAAACGAGGCTTGCAGGAGAATGAAGCGGCTGCAGAAGCATACAGCGACTTCATCTTGAAACGCCAGGAGAATGCCCATACGGAACTTCTCGACTGAAAATATACTACCGTTTTTAATGTTACCATAGCCAAAGTACCCGCCGTTGTCAAAGTTACATCGACGGGTCTTTTCTATTCAGGTAAATCATAGGGTGAATAACAAGTTCACCAACCCTGCGTAGATAAGCATTAATTCGACATATCCATGACTGGGAATAACGTGTTTTGTTGATAGAGCACTCAATGATGAGTGGATTTCCTTTTACTCCATCACTCATCACATATCCACGCTCACATTCCAGACATGGACCTATTTTGGGCGTGTTTTTATCTTCCTTCGTCTGATTAATACCTTTTCCAGCCATTGGACTTGATTTTCTTTGCGTATGTTATATGTTTCTCTCGCTCTGATGGATCTGTAATATTACATTTTTGGAGTTTATCTCTATACTGAAATATTGTAGAACCTGATAGATACTCGTATCTGAATAACTTAATGAATGGAACCAGTTGCCCTAAGAACATTACAGCGTGAGAAGTCTCAACTCTGATATGGGCTTTGCCAGTAAATACAATGATAGAAATGAAATTGTCTGCAGACAAACCTAATGTATCTGACAACACATCTATATGACGAAAATTCTGCATAACAGGATTATAGATGGTCTTATTAAAATCCTTTCCAACCCAGTACCATTCTTTCCATTCATCATTGCCGGTAATCTTACCACTAATATTCTTTGTCTCCACTACAAAAATCCCGTAGGGAGATAGTACCACATGGTCTATCTGACAGGTTCCGTATGCCGTTCTTAACATCAGGTCATTCAGAACGATATATTTTCCTCCCAAGCGGAGTAGTTCCCTATTTACGGTATGTTCACCTCGTAGCCCTGCAAAGATGGTATAATTAATTATTTCACCAATCCCTGAACTTGATGATGACGAAAATGCTTTTATTATAAGGATTGAAGATACTACAATAACAATCCCAATACAAATAAGAAAATTTCCCATAAAACTTTATTTGAAAATCAAATACGTCTGCTGTTCTTTTAAACCGTCACGCAGTATCTTTTCAAGCTCACGTACAGCCCATAGTACCATTTTACTTCGCATCTTCTTAATATTATCAGGCATCCTATCCTGAAACAAAGGAGAGAATAAGAGAGAGTCAACTTCCCTCATATCCTCACCTTTGAGTAGGACACTCTTAGGTTTACTATAGTCTGCACTACCAAACTTCATAATTATTCTTTAGATATATATCCTAAAAAATTCTTGCGCTTATTTTTCTTCACCAAGGTTTGTAACTTTTCCAAAGAGTCTGATCCATAAAAGAAAAAAGATTTGGCTCCAAGCGTTTTGTAGGGTTCACAGTAATGAAACTGTCCTTTTCTAATAACTACCTTGAACTTTAAACCTAATTCTACGTTATAAGCAAAATCAACGGGAAAAGGACTATTCCATGCGGAATAAATGGCGCCTTCTTCCCATTTGCCCAAACAGGCACCATAACCGTGATGGTTATACCAATACATACGATGTGCTATTGTCTTAAAAGGTCGTCCATCGTCAGTAATAAAATAAACCAAAATACCATGCCAGGTATTCCCGACGGGATAAGATTTTCTACCAACAAAGAAAGCAGTCACCTCGCCCTCGATATCATCAGGAAAAGGATAGAGATGTTCATCAACAGGTGGTTCATTAACATCTGTACACCAACCACACTCATTCTTGCTCAAACTCATAGTCTTTGCTGATTACGAATCCAATCTTTTATATTTTTATCTATTTAACCCCATGCTCATCTGACTCCTGCGCTCTCCATTCGCTAAATTAATTGCTTCGTCGCGCATGTCTTTCACCCATGCTTCAGGAATCTTTTCACTCCTAAAGGTGTCTCTCATTTCATCGATGAGACTTGTAAAAATACTCTCTTTTGACACTTTATCCGAGAACAGTGTAGCATACCTGTTCAACGCTGCAACCTGACTGTCAGTAAAAGCAGCATTTTTAGATTTATCTTTTGCACGTTCTATAAGGGCCGTCTTTGCCTCTGGTATGACAATCTCCTTGCGATTATCGTCAACCTGAATCCAGCGACTACCTTGATAAAGTTTTATATTATCTAAAACCCTGTCAATAGGCCAATCAAATTCGCCCTGATAGTCTGGGTGGGTGGTAGGATGGAAAAAGGTCATTGATCCTTTCTCATAATCAATACTCTTCACCTGCATATCGTTAAAGGAACACATTCTTTCTATCCTAAAACGACTGCCAACATCAATACCAGCAACAGAAAGTTTTTCTCTCAGTTCGCTGTCTTGTAGATTCTTTCCTTCCATAATCACCCTCTAAACTTACAACCACTATTCTTATACTCACTACAGAAGAGACCATACGGCCCTTTCCTCACATATCCCTTTCCACACACGGGACACTTATCGCCTACCTTTGGCGCACTTTTCTTTGAAGATGCTCGTGAGCCGGACGAAGGTTTACTGCCAGACGATGAGCGACTGGTGGAAGTGTAACTCTTTCGTGATCCTGACGGACTGGCACTTGGTGCAGACTGTGAAGTAATCTTTTTGATGGAACTATCTGCCTGGACCTCCTTGATGATACTAACAAGCTGTGCTTGTAACTCATCCATAAACGCCTCCAGTGTGAACACTCCCTTCTCGATGTCACGGAGTTTCTTTTCCCAGATACCTGTTAACTCAGGACTTTTCAGCATCTTTGCCTGAATGACCTCCATCAGGTCACGTCCTGCAGGATTGGAAATAAGATTTTTCTTCTCACGTCGGATATATCCACGTTTCAGAAGAGTTTCAATGATACTGGCACGGCTCGATGGGCGACCGATGCCGTTTTCCTTCATAGCCTCACGTAGCGTTTCGTCTTCTACAAACTTTCCGGCTGTTTCCATAGCCTGTAACAACGAGGCTTCCGTATAACGTTTCGGTGGCGTAGTCATTTTCTGTACCAACGATGGTATATGCTGGCCGCTCTCTCCAACGGTAAAGACAGGAAGAACGCCGTTTTCACCTGGCTCCTTTTCTTCCTCTTCATCGTCCTTCTGGACTTTAGCATAGACGGTACGCCATCCCTCAGATAGGATAGTACGGCCAGTGGCCTTGAAATCAACACCGCCAGATGTTGCCAACACGGTTGTTTGGGCATATTCACAGTTGGGATAAAATACGGCACAGAAGCGACGGAGTATCAGGTCATAGACCTTTCTCTCATAGTCATTGATACCGCTGAGATTACCTGTATCACCAGTGGGAATGATAGCATGATGATCGGTGACCTTACTATTGTCAAACACACGCTTACTCTTTGGTAATGGTTTGCCTACCAACGGACGGGCAACATCAAAGGTTCCTGAAAGTTTCTGAAGAATACCAGGACATTGAGTATAAATATCATCAGTCAGAAACTTCGTATCTACACGAGGGTAGGTAGTAAGTTTTTTTTCATAGAGACTCTGAATATTTTTCAATGTAGTGTCTGCAGAGAAACCATATTTGCGGTTACAGTCCACCTGTAATGCCGTGAGGTCATACAGTTGGGGTGGCTGTTCACTGCCTCGCTTCTGTTGAACATCCTTAATGGTAAGCCTGTTCCGTTTGGCAGCTTCCAGGTAACTCCTACCTTCATTCTCAGTATTAAATCTTCCCTTCGTGCAACTGAATATGGCATCACGATATTTGGTAGTTAATACCCAATAGGGTACTGGCTTAAAATGCTCAATCTCGTTGTCACGGTCAACAATCATAGCCAGTGTAGGCGTCTGCACACGTCCGATACTCAGGACTTGTTTATAGCCTCCGTATTTCAATGTGTAAAGTCTTGTGGCATTCATGCCTAACAGCCAGTCGCCTTCGGCTCTGGCTTGTCCGGCCCTATACAGACTGTCATACTTACTCTGGGGCTGAAGATGATTGAAGCCGTCTCTGATGGCTTCCTCTGTCAACGATGAAATCCATAAACGCTTGACAGGACATCTTACACCTGCAAGTTCCATCACCCAACGCTGGATCAGTTCACCTTCCTGACCGGCATCACCGCAGTTGACAATGGTATCGGCTTTTTTGTATAGTTCCTTGATGACCTTGAACTGTTTCTTTACACCGCCATCAGCAATAAGTTCCACCTCATACCTTGGAGGAATCATAGGCAATATCTCCATGGCCCACTTCTTCCAGTCTGGATAATAGCCATCCGGCTGTTTTAACTGACACAGGTGGCCAAATGTCCACGTCACCTGATAGCCATTACCTTCGTAATAGCCATCCTTTTTACTCCTGGCACCGAGAACCTTGGCAATCTCACCTGCCACGCTCGGCTTTTCTGCAATACATACTATCATAATATTTAATCTTTACGCGCGTACATATTATATTATATACTGGTATCACCCTCATAGGGATATTCAGGCTTTCTCATAAACGCACTCATGACGGAAAAAACACCCACCAAAAACGTTCCGACCGATAGAAATATAATCTTTATCATACGCATTTGAATTTTTAATAATGCAAAGGAAAGAAAATTGCTCGAAAATAGCCTTTTCGTACATTTTTATCTCATATTTTAACGTTTTTACGACCGGGTAAGTCGTGAAATTGTTAATATACGACTTTTTTTTTTGCAAGACAGCCACTTCGGAGAAAAAATAGCATCTTTGCATCGTCTTTCGAGATGTTCTTGAAAAAGATGCTCGACCGACATCAACATTTCGTATAATATAATAAGGTATAAGAGATGAACGCAACATTCAACATCAAGGTAAGCATTGACACTAACAATGTCACGACCAGTTTCGGCTCAGAGAAGATCGAAGACATGGACACTACACTGCTGGCTTCAGTATTGAAGGTGTTCGGCGACGTACAGAATAGGGTTAAGAAACAGGTGGCTCAGTTCTATGGTGCCAAAGAGCAGCCAGAGAGCGCACCCGCTACGGAAGGGGAGCAGACATCTAACGCTCCGGCTCAGGAATCACAGGAAGAAAACGAGCAATAGTAACCTTATTCGCATTTCCTCAATGAGAAGATTTTTCCATATCTATACACTCGCGTCTTTGTGTGTTTGTGCCGCCAGCGTCAGTGCGCAGGAGAAAACTCCTGTTGCACTGACCTCCGACAACGAGGAACTGGCTACCAGTATCGCCACAAACCCATTCTCACATAACTGGGAACTGTCTGTAGGACTGCAGGGCCTCTCATTCTTTTCTAACCAAGAGACAGCCCTTGACATTTCCAAGAGTCCGTTTGCTTCTTTCCGTACCAATATCGGCCTCGCTGTCTCAGCAGCCAAATGGTTCACCCCACAGATCGCATTGAGAACAAAACTCTCTGGTGCCTGGGGAAGGAGCGTCAGCACGGACGATAAGGATGAGAACGCAGTTAACTACATGCACCTCCACGAGGACGTGATGGTCAACCTTTCTAATATCATATATGATTACGAGGCAGGCCGGAAATGGAACATCATCCCGTACTTCGGTGTCGGTATGGCACGAAACTTCACCCATAACGAGAACGCGCTGACATTCTCTCTGGGTTTCATGCCTACCTACCGTCTTACCGATCGCCTGAAGGCTTTCGCAGACCTCTCTTTCAATATTACGGGTGATGAGTTCGACAATCAAACTGTTATCAGCAAGAACATCTTCAAGAATCATGACCGATGGCTGGCAGCAGAGATAGGCGTGACGTATGAGTTAGGTCACAACAAATGGCATCGCGCAGTGGAACTGGAAGGTATCGAAATTGTTCCCTGGCAAGAGACACAACGTGAGATGAAGCGCATACGCCGACAGAACAAAGACCTCAGAGATAAGATGATGTGGATGGAGAATAATCCGCAGACGAAGGAGGTTGCAGCAGCACCCACCATCATCAGTAAGGTTCCTGAAATATCCATCTTCTTTGAGTTAGGCAGCGCAGAACTGACACATAGAGGTCAACTCGTGAATATCAAAAAACTCGTTCAAACTGCCAAGGATGAAAGAAGAAATATTATAGTCACTGGCTACGCTGACAGCCAGACTGGTAATCAGCAGCTTAATGAACGTCTTAGCGCACAACGTGCAGATGCCATCGTCAAGGAACTATTGGAGATGGGTATCGATGCAAAGAATATCAAGATTGTGATTGGTGGAGGTGTTGACATCCTCCGTCAGGTTCCAGCCAACCGCCGCGTGGTTGTCTCTCTCGATGAATAATTTAAATAATAAAAAGGTTAGTAGTACTTTTTCATGATGTAAAAGTTTTAGGTTAGTAAGTATTAGTATTGGTGCGGGAATATCCGCGACGGCCTTTCCCGCTTTATTCTCACAGACAACAAAGATTTTCGAAATATGACACAAGGTAAGAACATACGACGTAAGATTGCTCTCATCACCGCAACGATGATGATGACGGTTCCCTCTCTGGCACAGGAGGGGAAGACTCAGCATGGTGTGTTCACAAACAAGTTCGCAGACAACTGGGAAGCATCCTTCGGAGTCGAAGGACTGTCATTCTATTCCAGTAAGGAAGAGGGACTTGACATCTCTAAATCGCCGTTCAAACCGTTCCGGGCCAACTTCGGTGCAGCAGCTACCATTGGCAAATGGTTCACCCCGGAAATTGGACTACGTACCAAGGCCAGTGGCTATTGGGGTAAGGCTATCATTGGTGTGACACCCGAAGAGAACAGTATCCGCTTCTTTGCTCTTCAGGAACACGCAATGTTCAACCTGTTCAATATCATCAACGGCTATAACCCCATGCGTACATGGGACATTATTCCTTATGGTGGCGTAGGATTCATCCGTAACTGCAGCCATAATGAAAACTCCATCGGTGCAGGCTTTGGTATCGTCAACACGATACGTATCAGCGACCACCTGAAACTGCATACCGACCTCGGACTGACCTTTGCAGGAGATAACTACAAAGAGTCTGGTGTTGATAACATCATGGGACGTTACCACTGGTTCAGTTTTGAGATTGGCCTCCAGTTCAATCTCGGCAAACACTCCTGGAGTCGCTATAATAATAGGAAAGGTGAGAAAATCCGTATGCTTCCCGTCCGTGAGCAGTACAACGAGGTGATGAAGAAGAACGAAGAGAACACCGACCTCCAGATGATAGTGGCAGACAATGCAGTACCAGAAGGTATGGCGCTCATCAACAGGGGACACCTCCGTATGGGTCTGGAGAAACAGGATAGTATCTGGGGATTCAATACACCCATCCGTGACATTAGCGTCGATGACTTTTGGATGGATAAGACGGAGATCACTAACGCACAGTATCATGCTTTCATCAAGGATATTTGTGACAGCATCATAGCACAGCGTATGGAAGATCCTTATTACCTTGGTGACCGTGAGAAGGTGATGGAATCCCTGTATATCACAAACCCAGTGACGGGTGAAAAGAAAATTGATACACGACAGATTGTTTACGTCTATGAGGTCTATGACGAAGCAGAGTCAATGAAACGCAAATACCGTCTCGACCCGAAAGAACGAGTCTTGAATACGGATGTTAAGGTTGACGAACAGGAACAGATCTGGATTTCAAAGGACACTGCATATATAGATAAAGGTGGTAACATTGTCCGCGAGACGATTAACCGTCCGCTGTCCGGCCCATTTGACTTCCTGAATACGTATATCGTCAACGTCTATCCAGACACAACCTGTTGGGTGAATGACTTCCCTAATGCTGACAATGCGATGTATGCGAAATACTATTTCTCACATCCCGACTATAAGGATTACCCCGTTGTCGGTGTCACATGGGAACAGGCTAATGCCTACTGTGCATGGCGCACGGAGCGTATGAAGGCAAAGATGGGTAATGACTACCGCAACGAACAGCCGTTCCGACTGCCTACGGAAGCAGAATGGGAGTATGCCGCTCGTGGACGCTCACAGAATGAGTTTCCCTGGTCTTACGAGAAGGCCGGTGACGGAAAGGGCCTGTACTTCGCTAACTTCATGCCCGATGATGGTAACTTTACCAAGGATGGTAACATCATCACCTCTCGCGTCGGTGTCTATCCCGCCAATACCAATGGTCTCTATGATATGGCAGGAAACGTGGCAGAATGGACTTCCACACTATATACCGCCGCCGGTATCGAGGCAATGAACAACATCAATCCGCAACTCAAATACAATGCTGCCATCGAGGATCCTTATCGCCTGAAGCGTAAGAGCGTAAGAGGTGGCTCGTGGAAAGACTCAGAGAGTCATATCCGCTCAGCATGGCGTAGTGCGGAATACCAGAACCAGCCTCGTAGTTACATAGGCTTCCGTTGTGTGCGCAGTATAGCCACCACACCGTCAGAGAGAACAGTACTCACTATTAAAAGAAAGAAATAATGAGCAAATATAGCAAGATAAACGTCATCAGCAACCTCCAGAAATGGATGGATAGCGAGAATGGGCAGACGTTCCTTAACTATGCCTACTCCTGGGGTGCTTCTATTGTCATCCTTGGCACGCTCTTCAAACTCACTCACATGCCGTCGGCTAACTTTTGGCTGTTCCTCGGTATGGGAACAGAGGTGCTGGTGTTCTTTATCTCTGCTTTCGACAGACCTTTTACAAAGGGTGCTGGTACGGATGATTCAGAAGAGACTACTGAGGTTCAGCAGCAGTATGGTGCCGCTCCCTCATTCTCCCCGGAGATTGAAGATCTTGCCCGTCGTGTCGGAATGATGCCGGACAACGAAGATACAAGAATGTTCAAGGAGATTTTCAACTCCATCTACGATGTCTATAAGCAGCAGCTCGTGAAACTTCACGGACAGTTGGATAGCATCGATAAGATTGAGGAACAGATGAAGATTCAAGCCGCCTATATGACGGAACTGAATAAGATTTACGGCAGGATGCTCGATGCCGTGAAGGTGAAGGAATAAATATTGATGTATTACAAGTAATACTGAAATATGGCAATAAAAAAACGACCGGTCTCGCCGCGCCAGAAAATGATAAACCTGATGTATGTTGTACTGATGGCAATGCTGGCAATAAACGTCTCGACAGAGGTGCTGGACGGCTTCGCACTCATAGAGGATAGCCTGAGAAGGACTACTCAGAGTGCAGCGCGTGAGAACCAGGTACTATATAACAGCTTCGATGAGCAGATGCAGGCCAATCCGGCTAAGACCAGAGAATGGTACGAGAAAGCGCAGGAGGTACGGCTTATCAGCGACTCGCTTTATGTCTTCACAGAGACGTTAAAGACGGCAATAGTCAAAGAGGCTGATGGAGAGAACGGCAGTGTTCAATCCATACGCAACAAGGATGATCTCGAAGCGGCCAGTCAGGTGATGCTATCACCGAACAGAGGGAAAGGCGAACAGTTATATCATGCTATCAACTCTTTCAGATCAAAGATGTTGGCAATGATTAACGACGACCAGAAGAAACAGATTATCGCTGTCAATCTCTCTACCGATGTGCCAAGGGAGGCCAACGGAAAAAACTGGCAAGAATACATGTTTGAGTCCATACCCACAGTAGCAGCAGTGACCATGCTCACCAAACTACAGAGCGACATACGCTATGCAGAGGGTGAGGTTCTGCACACGCTAATGGCGAATATCGATGAGAATGACGTTCGGGTCAACGCACTGGATGCTTTCGTCATCCCCAACGCCCAGACCATCGTCAGGGGAAACCGCTTCAAAGCGAATATCGTCATGGCAGCAGTAGACACCACACATATTCCAGAGGTATATATAGGTGGTGAAAAGGTTACTCTGAACAACGGCATCTACGAGACGGTATGCAACCGTACTGGTGACTTCACACTCTCGGGATGGCTACAGACTGAGACAAGCACAGGAGAACAGATCCGACGGGAGTTCCTGCAGAAATACTCCGTCATCGACCCTACGGCAACAGTCTCTGCAGACCTGATGAATGTGCTGTATGCAGGATATGATAACCCTATCAGCATCAGCGTACCGGGCGCACCGCTCACCTCGATCTCGGCAACGATGACTGGTGGCACACTACGGCAGACGGCTCCCGGCAAATATATCGCCAGACCGTCAAAGATAGGACAGGATGCAGTAGTAACGGTGTTCTCAGACAACAACGGACAAAGCCAGCAGATGGCACAGTACACCTTCAGGGTTCGTAAACTACCGGAGCCGACACCGTTCATAGCCATAAAGGATGATAACGGCAACGCAGACCACTATAGAGGTGGTAATATTGCAAAGTCGAAACTCCTGGCAGCGAACAGAATAGGAGCAGCCGTAGATGACGGCATACTACATATCCCTTTCAGGGTGCTCTCCTTTGAAATAGTGTTCTTCGACAATATGGGTAACGCTGTTCCCATCGCCTCTAATGGCGCAGAGTTCTCGACACAACAGAAGGATGCTCTGAAAAGCCTCACAAGAGGCAGACGATTATACATCTCACGCCTTACGGCCATTGGCCCAGATGGCATAGAACGAAAGTTAAACACCTCTATGGAGGTCATAATAAGATAAGAATATGAAAATATTTAGAAACATTGCATTAGTGCTCGGTATTATCCTGATGACCTCAATCATCAGCGGATGTAACAATGACAATGATGAGACATACGAAAACGTTGATCTCAGAACATACATCATTGGTACTTGGCACAGCTACCGTGCAACGGCTTATGGAAACGGTCAAGAAAGAACCGTTGACATTACAAAAAATAACGAATACTCTTCAATGTATATTGAAGTGGTTTTTCGAGCAGATGGAACAGCCACAGTTTATTCTTGGCAACCCGATAATAATAATGTAAGTAGGTGGATAGCAGAAGAAGGGATCTATACTGTTAATGGAAATTCTGTAGAACTTCGCAATAAACCTAATGAACAAAATACGAATGACAGGAACAATAATCAAGGAATTACCTTTAATGTGGCTGATGGATCTGGAACGACACGAGCAAATGTAAATGATGATATTCTACCACTAATGTTCGATCAAACTAACAGGAACTTATTTATCAGAATAACTGGAACAAACCAATATGGCATTGATTTCGTAACTAACATATACATGAGAAAATAAGAGTATGAAAACAATAACAATAATACTTCTCATAACAGCCCTTCTGGTTCTGACCTCCTGCAAGGAGTCCAAGCAGCCAGCCCAGCAGACCATCACACCTGATGCAATTACCAACGACATGGTAAGCATCGATGAGATTAGCGAATGCGAGGCCATCATTGAGGACTCCACGCTGATGGACGGCAAGGGAGATAGAGCCTGGACGAAGAAAGGTGGAATGATTCGTATCAAAAACGGTGATAAGTCCTACATCCGTATGCAGACAAAAGACGGCAGCGTAACCGCTGTAACATATAAATATATAGACGAATAAAGGTATGAAAAAGATTCTCACATCAATCATTACGCTCCTGATGACCCTCACGGTGTCGGCACAGAAGAGCATCACCACCTTCATGGATATTCCCGTGAAAGGTTCAGAGAAGGCTATGTTCTCCAAACTTCAAGCCAAGGGCTTTACGGAGTCTGATAGGAACATCTTGAAAGGTGTGGTGGAAGGTAAGCCCTGTTTCCTCTTCATCAACACCAACAACAACAGCGTCTGCCAGATTGTGGTGGTAGAGGAAGATTCTACCGACAACGTAAATGAAGCCGTTGAGAAGTTTAACGCTCTACTTGAAGCATACCGCAACGATGAAAAGCGTTACACCGAATATGAATACAACTATCCCATCCCTGATAGGACGGAGGAAACCAACAAGGGTTATATCAACAACGGATGGTACTATGCGGAGTTCTTTCAGGTATGCACACCCCAGAACTATTCGCGTCGTATCTCCCTCAGACTCTCCGACGAATACGGTGGCTACCGCATCGTCACGACATACGATAACGTGTATAACATGGATGAAACATGCCCCGTGTGGGACATTAAACAATAAAATATAATATGAAACGACTTACAGGACTCTTTATACTCGCTTCACTTACTGTCAGCGTACTGGCACAAAACCAGGTGACACTACGGCAGCAGAACTTCCCCGTGGCAATGCCTATGGAGGATGAGAATATCGAATGGCAGCGTGACATCTACCGTGAGATCAATCTTATGGACGATGAGAACGCAGGACTATATTGTCCCATCGAGCCGTCTAAGAATCAAAAGGGCCTGTTCACGAATATCTTTAATCTCGCCACTACCAAGGCAATACCTATCTACCGCTACAATATAGACGGTAACGAGGTGTTTAACGAGGCTAACAAGGCTGATATCCGTGACATTCTCACGAATCATCATATCTTCTATCAGGAAGAGGACGGCAATATCATTGTTGACAACAGTGACATCCCCGCTCAACAGGTGATGATATACTATATCAAGGAAGGTATGTACTACGACATGACAAACTCCACCTTCCGAATCAAGGTACTGGCATTATGCCCGGTAATGGTTGACGAAGAAGAATATAACGGTGAAACACGTTACCCGCTCTTCTGGGTGCTCTACAAAGACCTGGAGCCATACATCAAAAGCCTCCCGGTCATCCCTAACTACGGTAATAAGGCTATGGTAATGCCTATGACCGACTACTTCACGCTGAACAAATACAAGGGTGACATCTACAAGGTGTCAAACCCCTTCGGAAAAACCCTTCGGCAGATGTGTGACTCCGATTCAGCGTATGTCGCGGCACAGCAGCGCATAGAACGGGAACTGAAACGTGTTGTTAAAACAACATATAACACGTATTACGGAAACCCTAAAGACTCTGTGTCTCATAAGAAACATTGGAACAGGGAGGCACAGAGACCCCGCAAAAAGCTGTTCCGCTGGCCGTGGCAAAAGAAAGAAAATAAATAATTCAAATATCAATTCGCATGACACTAACAAGATTGTACATAACCGCCCGTCTGGTTGCCGTCACCATGGCAGTAATCTCAGTAGCCACTACCAAGGCACAGGAGATCTACCGCGTCGAGTCCGCACCAGCAGCCGTTCAACTCCGAACGAACGGACTGTATGACCTGGCTCTCTGTCCGAATATCGGCATAGAGATTCAGACTGACCTCGGCCTCGCCTGGCAGTTGGACTATATCGGTGCATGGTGGAACTCACCTTCACGCAACCGATTCTTTTCCAACTATGCCTTCCAGACGGAGATTCGTTATTATCTCGCCAGTCCGAAAATGACATTCCCTTATACGGGCCATCATGTAGGACTTTACGGCCAGATGATTACTTATGACTTCGAGTTTGGAGGCACAGGCTATCAGAGCCGTGACCTTGACTACACTTTCGGCATCGGTGCCTCATACGGCTACTCCTTTCCGCTCAGTAAGCGTTGGTCACTCGATCTTACCATCGGTCTGGGCTATTTCCAGAGCAGATATGATGAATATGACCCAAAGGAAATTTATGGAGAAAAACATTTCATTCACAAAGAAACGCACCGACTGAAATTCTGGGGACCGACAAAACTTGAAGCCACATTCGTTTGGAACATCAATAGTTTTAACGACAAATAAAATTTCTCACCCTATGAATAAGAAGGTATATATCCCCATAATCAGCGCAACAATTATGCTGCTATCCGCAGGACTAATTTCCTGTGAGTACAAGGACTTAGACGATGGAAGTATCCTCTCTACAGTCACTCTTGACTTCGACACCATTAATGTCGGACAGAGTCCTACGGCTATGAGAGCCGTATTCTATCCTGCCGACCAACTCACAATGTCGAATATGACAATGGGCTATACCATCTTCGACTGTCCAAAATCAAACTGGCCGACAAAATGTGTGATTCCTGCAGGAAAATATTACATCACAACATATAATAATGATACGGAAAATATCATGATTGAACAGATGAACAACCGCGATAACATAAAGGCAACCACCTTCAATTACGCGCGAGGCCATCAAGAGAAACCTTCCGTCATTGATAGTATATATAATAACCAACTCGTGCTTGACTGTCCCGACTATATGGTTCATGCAGTGGCTAACAACTATCACGAGATAGAGGTTACGCCAGGAGAGAATAAAACAATCAAAGTATTCCCTGACAGCATGGTTGTGAAGGTAAACTTTAAATTAAAAGAAATAAAAGGTCTGGACTGGGTTCGTGAGTGTCGTGGTTCACTGAATAATGTCGCAGGAAAACGCTATATCACACCCGATAACGTCACAGAAGACTCGGTAGCCGTGATGTTCGACTGCAAGTTCAATGCGGAAGAGAATACAGTCTATGGCAGCTTCTATGTCTTCGGGCTATATCCTTCCAATAGTACCATCGTACTGTCACACAAGATGGTAATGTACTTTTGGATGAACAAAGGACAGATATTCCTCCCTATCGATGTAACTGATGTTGTTAATAAGGCCGGACGGGAAGGAAGTGACGTAACAATAGAAATAGACAATCTTGATATCAATCTCAAAGATTATGTCAGCTCGCCCAATACTTTCGATATCAACGTCGATGAATGGACGGACGTGAATGTTGAAGTAGGATTCTAAATTTCCACAAAATAGAGTATCAACTCATTATAGTTAACTTATTTATTAATTTTAAATTGTTTAAAGCAATGAAAAAGTTTTTTGCACTCGTAGCATTCGCTACACTGACTGTTGCTGGTATGACCAGCTGTTCTAACGATGATGAGATTACTGGTGCTGCCGCACAAGGTTCTCAGGCTCCCTCTGCTATGCGCTTCGGTGTGACGCAGGATCCTTCTACTCGTGGTACGGCTACCACAGCCGGCAACTACCTTTCTCAGATTACCGACTTCCAGGTGCTCGGCTACTACTCTGATGGTTCTGGTAAGTACGTAGGTGCTGCCGCTACCCCCGCCGCTGGTATCGTTATCGACCAGATTGCAGGACCGGCTTGGGACTACCACACTGCTTCTGAACTTCAGTACTGGCCCTCTGGCAACCTCGACTTCCAGGCTATCACTCCGTCGGCAGATGCCTCGTTCTCTCTTGTGAACACTGTTGACGAGTCTACTCCAGGTGAGGTCTATCCCCGTCTGACCGCCAACGTGACTGTTCCTACAACGGTGACCGACCAGAAGGATATCATGTTTGCATCAGCTCTTGCCCAGAACCATGCTTCTGACGGTGCCGCCGTTGGCCTGACCTTCAAGCACGCCCTTTCTCAGGTAGTGTTCTCTGGTAAGGTTGCTAACCCCACCATCACAGCAGTTGTTGACGAGATTACCGTTTGCAACATTCACAACACTGGTAATGTGGGTTATCGTGAGGCCCTGGCTACTCTGAGTGCAGCTGCTACTGGTGATCCTGAATCTAACTTCTCTGTAGGTCTGATTGAGGGTGCCGACGCTGCTGCTACTGTTGCTGCTCGCACTATGACTACAACAGATGCTAAGAACCTTACCAATGGTAACGGCGCTCTGATGATGATTCCTCAGACTCAGGCTGCTTGGACTCATACTGCTCCTGAGAAGGCAATCGCTGACGCAACTGGTTCTTACCTGAAGATCAAGTGTAAGGTACAGGACAACAACTCTGGCACATGGCTGATTGGTGCTGCTGATGGTGCTAATGAGTTCGAGTATGTCTATGTTCCCTTCGACCTGACAACTGTTGCTTGGGAACTGGGCAAGAAGTACACCTACACGCTCGTATTCGGTAACGGCTCTGGCGGTTTCGACGAAGAGGGTAATCCTCTCACCAACCTGGTACCCATCACCTATACCGTTGCAGCTGCAGACGACTGGACGGCCGTTGATGGTGGTGAGTATGCTTTCTAAGCATCACCTGACAGTATGACAGGGAAGTCAACCCTGATGATTCGACTATCAAGGTAGTTTCTATGGCGGATGGGCTTTCTTAAAACAAAAGCTCATCCGCTTGATTATTAAAACAGTAAAAATATATGGTAATGAAAAAGATATTTCTCTCTGCAGCCTTGATAGCTACACTGTTTACCGGCTGCTCCAATGAACTCATAGATGCAGGGGATTTTCCAGACAACCCGGCAAACCCCTCTATTGATTTCACTCCGATGGAGTTTGGTGTGTCTGAGGCAATAACTCGTGGCGCACAGACAGCAAAAAGCGACATCACCGCTTACGGTGTGTCTGCATCTATCTATCCCGCTGCCAACACCTATACGACTGCTGGTTGCGGTTCTTATTGGTTCTGCGACCGCATAGAGGCTGCATCAGGACGAAGTAACCACTACTGGCCCGGTGCTTCCTACCGTGTATCATTCTTCGCCTACGCACCTTATGGAAATGCGGCCCTAACCGTCCGCTCAAAAGATGACCTCGGATATCCTGTATATACATATACCGTACCTACGGCTATCGCTAACCAGGTGGACTTTATCACAGCGGACGTTACAGATCATAGTGGAGCAGGAATCACAGATCCAGTTCCCCTGACATTCTCACACCAGTTGACGGATGTACGCTTTAGGGTTTACAACCAAGGCTCATCATCCATCACGGTACACTCTATCGCCATCTATGGCGTAAAATACTCTGGCACATTCTCTGGCTCAACGTGGACGCTGAACGCTGCCGTCAATAGTTCCTCATCAAACCCCTTCCTCCTGTCACTCGGCACATCTGTTGATGCAGGGGCAACGGTAGATGTTACTGGAACAACAAACCATTTTATCATGCTCCCGCAGACTGTTGCCTCCGGCACTGACATCTTCGTCGTCGATGCTACCGTCAGCGGAGTAAGAAAGATATATACCAGCACGTTATCCTCCGCTCTGGAGTTGTTACGTGGACGTTCGTACACCTTCACGCTGAAACTCGGTGAAGGTTCTCTTATTGTTGACACCGAAACCGACATTCAGGATTGGGCCGTCGAGGTCAAATACCTCACCGTCTCTGGTGTCTCTACCAACGGCACCTTTACACAGCCGTCTGTTGCAGACGCTGATGACAATGGTATCGAAGATTGGACTGAAGAAGAATAATATTAAAACATTATATAATATGAATATCAAACAAGCCCAACGTGTAATCGTGTTACTCGGACAATTTTTTGATTCTCATGCTTTCATTAGAAAGTATATGAAAAAGTATCCAAAAACATACGCAAAAATCGTGTCAGAGCACAAGACACTCAAAGCTGCTCATGCTACGATAGGTAGATTTCTGGAAAAAAATTCAGAAGATCTCAATATCACTCACCTCGGCGAGATTGAAAGCCTGAATATTCTAATGAACCCCTCATCTAATGCGCTTTGGCAGAAATAGTTTCAACTCCTAACTGATAAATAATATGAAACAATTACAGCATTTACTTACGCAATGCAAGGAACTGGTTACCTGTTCCTTCGGAATGCTCCTGTTGGTAGTATTCAGCGCGAATATCACGCTGACATCATGTTCCAACGATGATGAAACAGTATGCGAGTCATCCTCGAAACAAACACTCACGCTAAATATCACGCCTGATGGGTGGAACAACGGACTATCTTTCGAGGCCACCACACGCGCCTCTTACAGCGCATTGGCTGAAGGTTCTTCAGGTAACAAGACATTCAATATGTCGTTTACATCCGGGGATGCTATCGGACTCTTCGTCTGTGACAAGACAGGTAAAGTCGTCACAGCCAACTTGAAGTTCACCTATAATGGTAGCGCATGGAACACCGAAGACCCTATCGAATACGTTACAGGTCTCGGCAGTTATACCTTCTTTGCCTACTATCCCTGGGTGTCCTCGCTGACAGATGCTCCAGCCGTCAATGCAACGCCTGATCTCACCTCTGCAGACACTTTCTTTGCATCGGCCATTTCTTCATGGACTCCTGCTGCAGACCAGAGCGACGTGACAAAGTTCACGTCTCAGGATTTGATGGTAGCCAAAGGTACTAACAGTACTCCGTACTTCCATGAGGTTCAGGTGTCCTTTACGATGACACACCAGATGGGTTTACTCGTCACGAAGCCAACATTGACGTATTATGACATTGACAACCCCGGTGATACTCACGATGTTGTTCAGTCGTTTACTACGAATATCCCCTATACCAATGGTAGTTACTGCTATTTCTTCTGTAAGCCCGGCGTAGCCATTACTCTCGGTGATAAGACGGCTACAGTAGCCAAAGGCCAGGTATGGCAGTTGTACTTCTCAAATGGAGAACCTATAACAAAATTCTGGTAACACAATTAAATTGATAACTCATAAAACAGATAGAGATTATGAAAACAAAGTTTTTCCTTTTCGCAGGACTGCTGGCCGCTTGCCTCACCTCCTGCTCAGAGATGGATGAGTTTGCCGACAACACCGGTTACGTCGATGACGGCAAAAGTATCAAGATTGAGGTCACGGATGAGTTCGCACAAGCAACAACCCGTGCAAACTATTCAGGATTCCCCGCTACCACCTTTGAAGAGGGGGATCAGATAGGCGTATATGCTGTAAACACCAGTAATACGGCAGTGTCTTCAAACGTGGCGTTCACGCGCCAGTCTGATGGTTCTTGGACTCCTGCTTCCACGGTAGTCTATAACCCAGACTACACATATTATGCCTATTTCCCCTATAAGTCTTCAGCCCCTTCTTTTGTGCCAGGAGGCAGTGGAGCAGATGGGAAATTTGCAAATTTCCTCAACAGCAACACGTTCTGGGTTGCCGATCAGTCATCGAAGGCTAACTTCACAACAAGTAACTTGATGTGGGCACAGGGAATAGTTACTGGTACACGCACGGTTAAATTTACGATGGCTCATAAACGTGGACTTGCTATCATCAGTCCAGCTACAAATCAATGGTACTACACTGAAAATTCAGGTACAAAATATAACCTTACGCCTGTATTCTCAGGTAACATTCCCTACGAAGAGAGCGGTACACGTTATTTCTTAATGAAACCGAATACCACAACATCCGTTGCAGGACTCTCATTAAGGGCTGGAGCAGGCAAATACATGACTTCTGCAGGAATTGAAATGACTGGTAACTCAGTGTCATACTCATACTATAACACCAGTGGTAGTTCAATATCAAAACCGTCATGGTTACCTGATCCAGAAGTCGTCAGTGGGGATGGTGAACCAACTATGTTCGCGGTTTCGCCAGATCATTCAAAGACAACGAACACAGTCGTTGGTGATCCTGTTACGGTTCTGGCTTCCGAAGCGTTATCAGGTAAGACAACATTGTCAAATGTTGACCTTTCAATGGTTGACAATGCAGGAAATACACGGGCTTCACGTACAACGGCGAACTGTTATCTTGTTCACAATCCCGGTACTTATAAGATACCTCTCGTTTACGGAAACGCTATTAAGAATGGAGAGACAAATTCTCTGGCATATCATGCAACATCGTCTGGTGATAATATTAAATCAGACTTGGTAAATCATGCTGATGCAGCCATTACTGATCCATGGTTGAAGAATAACGGTGCCACTCCTGATGGAGCAGAACTTCTCTGGCAGGATGTAAATGGAATGATTACAGCCGTGGGCATTGAAGGTGACTTTTTAACTTTCACAGTTGCGGGCACAGCAGCCGGAAATGCGGTAATAGCCGCAAAAAAAGGTTCGACAATAGTTTGGTCTTGGCATATTTGGGTGACTGACGAGACATTATCTTCTACAACATCCGTAAATGCTTCATCTCACACATATGCTGTAGCTGGTGTAAACGTGGGATGGATAAGCGACAAGGTTCAAACAACTTATCAAGGAAGTACGTGTGTTGTTAGAGCAACATGTAATAATGTAACACTTGAGTTTACAGTTCAACAACCCAACCACGTTGCTCAGACTTTTTCAAACGGTCGAAACCCATACTACCAATGGGGGCGCAAAGATCCTGAAATCCCAATGAATTTATTTACGAATTATAACTGTAATACCTATGACATATCCGGTAATGCAGTTACAACTTCATCAGGAAATACAATTACGACCGTTTCAGGTGCTTATTCTATCGGTACAACCATACAGAATCCACATAAGCACTACTACAACAGTTCTAACTACGGACCATATAATGAGAACAAATACAACTACTGGGATATCAATCAAAACAGCACAGGTGCAATCGCAACGGCTACGGTAAAGACCGTCTATGATCCATGCCCACCGGGGTTCTGTGTTCCAACAGGACAGTTGTATAACTGGATGAACTACAAATCTGGTACTTGGACATCAATAAGTAATCAGCAAGGTAGAATGCTGACTTACAACTCGTACAACATCTTCTTCCCCGCCTCGGGTCAACGCAACTACAGCAATAGTCAGCTCACCTATGGTGGCTCCGACGGTTACTGTTGGTCGGCATCTGCCAACGGCAGCAACGACGGCCGTTACCTCTACTTCTATTCGGGCGGCTTCTACTGGTACGACCACTATCGCGCTCTCGGTTTTGCCGTCCGGGCGGTGGCCGAAGAATAAATTATAAAGTTTCTCGTTTTTGGAAAGGCTGGCCCTTAAAAGGCCAGCCTACCAAACTCGGCGTAAGCCGAGTCGAGCCGGAAAAGAAATTTAGAAATTAATTCAATTTTAACAAATATTAACGGGGAGGGGGTAAACGCTTACACATTATTATGTAACTTTGCACCCCATATACGAAATCATGACGTACAAAGAAAGAATTGACCGCGAGAAGGATAATCTAAACACGATAATCCTTTATTCTGATAGAGGCTTGTTTTACAACCTCTATGAACGTTCTGCATACGCATTCAACACCCGCATAAAGCCCTTCAAGGTGCATGTCAAAACGCTCAAAGCATTATCCTCCCCCTATATTTCTATCGGTGTTCCAACAAGTAAGGTGAATGACTATCTAAACGGACTTGAATTATGTAAAGATAATCCTGAGTACTTGGTTGCAACACTGAAAGAACCTATCGATGAAAATGCTTTCCAAGCCTGGAAAAAGCATTTCATTGAACAAAAAGAAATAGAAAATACAAGTGAGACTATTCCTGTTCTCGATGTTCACAGTGATAGTCAAACAGAAGGAACAACCAAAAAGGACGAAAATATTTCTTTTGTCCGGACTTGCTTTCAGGATGTGAAAATGCTCAATCTTGCATCTATGACCCCAATGGAAGCAATGCTGTTCCTGAATGAACTTCAGATGAAACTCAAAAACATAGACTTATAGCATCATGGCAGATAACAGACCAACAAAACCAATCAAGCAAAAGCGTGATTGGAGTGCTGAAGGAGATTTGCCTTATGACCGCATTCCTGCGTTCAAGGCTGCATATGATTGCTATAAGGAATGTCAGTTCCGCTTCCGTAACGTGCCAATAGACAGCAAGCCTATCGCACGGGAAGTAAAGGCAAAACTAATGAGAACAATGGTATGTATCGCTCATGCCAGGCTGAATGTTCACGTTCTTGAATCATTACGCGAAGCAATGGATCTCGCCCTCGAAGTGCAGATAACAATACGTGTTCTCGTAGAGACCAATGCCATCACCAAGAAAGATTTTGCTAACATTGCAAAATATTCGGATAATCTGGTGAGGCAAATGGTAGGATGGGCTGCAAGCGAGGATAAAAAATATAAGGGTGGTACTACAAGAGTACCTGATGTAACAGATAATATCAACGATACAAAAGAGAACAAAAGCACTCAGGAACAACTGAGTCTATTTGACAATGAGTAACAGAAGAGTCCTATCCGGCCATGGGAGAGGTTGTAACTGGCCAAGCAGCCAGAACAGAGTTCCCGAAAATTCAGTGGCACACCTGAGAGTGGTGTAGTCATATCAATGATATGCACCACTTGAAGGTTATGGTACACCAGTCTGGATGTCCCGAAAGGGATAGCTCACATCAGCCCAAACGGGCCGTGACGCTGGCGGTCTCGCGTAATGTGACCCCGCTATTCATTCAATCAAGAGGCCACAACATCTTCCCCGCCTCGGGTCAACGCAACAACAGCAATAGTCAGCTCAACAATGGTGGCTCCAACGGTTACTGTTGGTCGGCATCTGCCAACAGCAGCAACAACGGCCATTACCTCAACTTCAATTCGAGCAACTTCAACTGGAACAACAACAATCGCGCTAACGGTTATGCCGTCCGGGCGGTGGCCGAAGCATTTTCAGGCCGGGGACTCTTCTTTCTACTTCTTAGCCTTGCATCGTTATGGTTATCACAGAACAACAGATAAGAGAAGATCTCTATCAAGGGTACTTTGATGCAAGGCAGCATAAACGGAACACACTCGCACAACTCAATTTTGAAATATTCTCCGAACATGAACTGGAAGATCTGATATTTGACCTCGTTCGTCGTCGGTACCAACCCAAGCCTGCCTATTGCTTCATCACCTTTGATCCCATACAACGTGAGGTATATGCCTCGCAGTTCCGCGACCGTGTAGTTCAACACATGCTGTTCAACTACCTGGCACCACTGTTTGAACCGTTATTCATCTATGATACTTATTCGTGCAGAATAGGCAAAGGTACGCTCTTTGGCGTAGAGCGATACCAGCACCACCTTCGTTCTGTTACGAACAATTTCACCCAAGAGGCTTATGTTCTATATTTAGACCTGTCAGGCTACTTCATGTCAATCGACAAAAAACTGGTGATTGACACCATCATGACGGAGGTGTATAAACACCTGGAGAAACCTGCATTTGACTCGGTACTTTGGAAATATAAACTCGATCCTGAGTTTATAGAGTACCTGCTTCACTGTATGCTTGACCGTAACCCATCCGTTGACTGCATCCGCATGGGATCACTGGATAATTGGATAGGACTACCCAAGCGTAAATGCCTACGCTATAGTCCTGAAGGTTTCGGCATTGTCATCGGCGACATCACCTCACAACTCTTCTCTAACATCCTGCTCAATATCTACGATCAGTTTGTGAAGAGAATCATAAAAATACGACACTACGGACACTATGTCGATGATATGTATCACATGCACGAGTCAGAAAGGTTCCTAATTGACGCAAAACCACGTCTGGAGGAATTTCTGAATGAAAAGGTTCATGTAAAAGTCAACTCCGACAAATGGCGATTGTTGCCGGCATCAGCGGCCAACAAGTATCTCGGTGCCTACATACGGCCTTACTATGTCATGCCGCGACAACGCACCATTGACAAGTTCTGCCGTGTCATGCGTTATCTCGAATACGTGCTGCTCATGCAGCAGCCAGACTATGATACGTTGCTGCAGGTACGCGCTCGTATCAATTCGTATTGTGGACTCTTGGCCCACTATAAATCATACAATCTTCGTAAGAAATATCTCGACCATCCGGCCTTCTACTATTACTACACCTACGACAGAGGCTTTTCCAAAGCCATCCTGAGACCTGAATACGGTGGAAAGAAGGTTACTCCATACGAATGGTATAACCCTGACTTGGAAAACGAGAGACTGATAAAGGTTCCAGAACTTCCACAGAATTGGGCCGAACGGTTCAGTATGCCCGTTGATCTTCCTCTGGAAGAGCGTAATGCGCTCCAATTCCTTGCAGACAACCTGCTTATATAATCCATTTTTTACGGCGGCCCTCCGGGCTTCCTTAACTTGAAAAACACGCTTTTCTCCTTGAATAACACTATTTAAGGACAATAGCCGTCTTGAAAACGTTAATATAAGACTTTTATTTTTCTGACAGCCTTATACCGTCTGTCATTCACTATTTTTGCATAGATAAACAATATCCATGCTATAAGAATGGTGTTCACAGATGACTCTTACTCGAACAGAAAAATGAAATCTCATCACGGTCAGGTTATGTGGGTGTTTTTCACCCTAAACGGTTCGTTCCGCTTACGCGACGCCGTTTTCCTTGCAAAGGTAGGGAGGCCCGTAGCCATGCCAAGTACCAGTCGCACACTCCCTATTTCAGAAAAATTTTGTAAAGCCAAGGCATTTTCTTTTGGCACAGGACACAAAACAAAATCAAAATTTATCCGAAATTCCTTGGCGAAGGCTACTCCTTAGCCTCTCTCATTCAATAGCAAGAAAAAGGCTATAAGCGAAACGAAGTCGATGACGACTAAAAAACATTTAAACATAACTGCTGACTTGATGAGAGAATCAAGATAAGAAAAAGGCAAAGCTCACTCAGCCGATAACTCTCAAACAGCAGCACACAACAACAAACAAACACCGAAGGCGACGGAATATAAAAAGCCACAAACAGTATGATGACAAAGATTACAGGTCTCACAAACGGTTATTTCTGCGTCAGGCAGAATGACAAAAAGGATGTTCTGATAGCATCACTGATAAATGCCGTTATCCCTGCAGACGCATGGAACGAATTGCGCGACAAGGTATGTAATGACACTAAAATCTCCGATGATATAACGGTGTACTTCGACTATCTCATCATCAATGGCGAGGTTGACCGGTTCTGCTATGTAACAGTAGGTGACTGGCGAAAACTCGGATTCTCTGGTAACAATATCAAGAACTGCATCCCGTCAGCACCGAAGGAGGTTATCGAGGAAGCCAACAAATTTTTCTACTATAACAACGAAATCTTAAAACTTGGGATTCTGTGCGGCAGAAAACTGGAGCATGTTCAGCAGATGATTTTTAAACAGATCTTTGCCACCGAAATGAGAACACTGGCAGAAAACTATCGGAAGAACTTCAAAGAGGTCGGTATGACAGATGAAGATGTTGACAACTGGTTTGAGCAGACCATTCAAGACGTGTATCACCCTAAATGCTAATCCTGCTATGATTACTAATGAAAAAATAAAAAACTGTTACGCACCAGGCGAGAAGGTGCAGTTTGGAGAGGTAAGGTATATCTTTAAGGAATCTGATAAAACTTCTAAAGAACAGTGTGACCTCCAGACAAACAGTAGCCAGTGTTGTAACCGATACTTCTGTATGATGTGTGGGGGATGTGGTAACACCTTCCCAAAGGGAACAACGAAAGGGTACTTCCAGAGGGTGAAGAGAACAAAGACCTTCGCACAACTTCGGGAACAGGCGTTCAGACTGACATCGGCAGCAGACCCGAAATGGGAGTCACCAAGGGCGAGAAACATTCTCAAAATATACATACAGGTAGGTAGAAGATACTTTTAATGAAACAACAAAATATCCAAACAATATGATTACACTTAGAAACATAGACAAGCGCAGGGAACTGCAACAGGACGTTTATAACAATTACGGCACACTGACTGAGGAAGAGCGTCGGGAACTGAACCACGAGGTGGGTGCTGCCTTCCGAGGCTATGAGACCGCCATGCGTGACATCATCCAACTGCTGGTGAACGGTGATAAAGGAAAATGGGGTGCTGACACAACCATCCTTTGCGTCAAGAATTATATCCTTGAACAACTCAACGGCAAGGCTACCAAGAATATCTTCCGTTTCTCTGAGGTGCCATCAACACAGATGCAGGGTTATATCAACTCTACCGTGAAGAACGAACTGATACACAAGGGTCATAGCGAGGATGAAGCAGAACAGATCTGCAAATCCTTCATCGAGTATCCGGCACTCCGCGAAAGCATCATCGAACGAAACGAACTTGACAGCATCCGTATTTGCGAACACTGTGGCGCACCGATGAACGAGGGTTATCTGGTGAATGACTTCAATACTTATTGTAGTGAGGAATGTGCCAAGGCAGCACTTCTCTCTCCTGAAGGTGGATGGACTGAAGAGACATTCAATGAGCATTTGGCCCACGCCGATGAAGAGGATAGTGTTATCTACTGGACACAATGGGAGGGATAGACTATGAGTATGATTATAAGTGAAACATTCTTTTCTCCTTATCCAGACGTTTGCCCGGAATGGTGTAAGGAAGGTGCTTTGGTGAAAAGAACAAAACCTAAGAAATCTGCCTTATTGGGAGAATATAAGGACGATACTATTTACGAAATTATATCTCTGCATTGGTTTGATGAAAAAGAAGCAAAAGGTATCTGGGCATGTGCTTATCTGCGACCAAAAGGTACGGAAGGCCGTTGGACGGCAGCAGAATATATCTGTGATTTGGAATATATAGAAGAATTATAATATAGGAGAATTATATGATGGCAACAACAGTTAAACGACAGACAAACAACGGCACAATGATATTTACCCGTCGCACCGAGGAAGAGGCCCGAAAACTCTTCAATGAGGGTGTAACTATCAGTGTGATGACCGCTGACCGCAACCCTGCTGACTCTCTCACTACGGAGATAGACTATACCAAAGGTGAAGAACTTTTCTGGAATGGGGAGGGAAATATTGCCTGTGACTTCGACCAGGTGATAGAGGACTTCGCAGAATGGCAGGAGAATGACGGTTACGGCCACTGCCCAGACCATGACGCTGCAGAGAATCATGACTTCTCATATTGGACCTGTGATCTTGAAATGTACTGATAAAATGAATACCTCCACCGAACATACATGTGCCAACTGCCTTCATGCATATACCAATGATCACGTGGTCAGCGTATATTGCTCAAATAAAGACTTCAAGGCACAGTTTACCCCAGGGTATGACTGTACGGTCAAAGCTGATGAAACATGCTGCATGTGGACTAAAAGAAGAAACAATCAGCCAAAGTTGGACTTCTATAAGACAATACAATTATCACTGTTTTAATACATAAAGAAACTACCTGAAGATGTGTCGCATCCTTGCGGATGCTGACCGTTCAGACCCCAGATTTCGCATTTCATGGCAATAATATTAATATTAAAATTAAAAGAATTATGAAAACAAAAAGTTTAGTTTTGATGGCTGTTACACTGATGTGCGTCAGCTGTTCATGGGAGGAATATACGGATTCTCCCGAAATGAGAAAGGCGTATTTACAGACGCATGGTGAATCACAGGACAGTACAAGTACTGGTGGCAATGACTCTACATATGTCTTTCGCTCTAACCCTAAAGGGATAGCGAAAAATGACTCTACGGCAGAGGACTCCACACGGTGCGACCTCTTTGTCGAAGGTAAACTGATTGTGGACGGTGGAACATCCTCGGATATCTCCGACACGTTTGTTACCGTCGAGAAGATTACGGTCAACGTCTGGGCTGATGGCAAGGAAATGGTGACATACTATCCTGTAGCCCATACGGACGTAGCAGAGCCGTCGGAGGTGTTCGAGTGGGAGAGTATGCCGGCAGGCATAAACTATAGCCGCAAAAGGCTTAATATGGGGCCTTTAACCATATCCTACAAGGATTACTTCTATGCAGAAGTGACTGTGTGCTATATTCTGAGAGTCCGGGACACGAAACTTGCTGCAGGATGCACGGCAGACCGCTACAGGAACACCGTGACATGTGGAACCAGCAGCTTCAAGGAGAACAGAATGACTGTACTCGTACCTCTGGAACTGCATACAATAACCTTCTCAGCAACAGTTGATGATTATGTCTGATTATCCTCCCTTCCGCGTTATCATAGCCGGAACACGATCGTTCAATGACTATGAACTGCTTCGTGACTCATGTAACAACCTGTTATCTGAGAAGCAACGGACACATACCGTCGTAGTCATCAGCGGGACGGCCAGAGGTGCCGACCAGATGGGCGAACGCTATGCCAAGGAACGGGGTTTCCAACTCCGACGGTTCCCTGCAGACTGGGAACAGTACGGCAAATCGGCAGGCCATATCCGCAACGCGAAGATGGCAGACAATGCCGATGCCCTCATAGCCTTCTGGGATGGGGAGTCAAAGGGAACAAAGAACATGATTGACAATGCCAGGCGCAAAGGTCTGGCGGTAAGAGTTATCCAATATCAAAAACCAAAATGAATATACCTAAAGACGTTAAAGAACGAATGAAACGACTCGGCAATGACTTTGCCAATAGAGAGTCGAGAGAAGAACTATACAGGCTAATCAACAACTACCTGCACGGTAGTAATGTTGAGCCGGTCAGTATCGAATAAATTGTTTGGACTGTTTGTTTGTTGATTATAGGAGGCCCCGCCGTGATGGCGATAGCCTCCTTTTTTTTGTACTTACATCATAAACTACAAAATTATTAAATCATACCAAATTGCACTTATTTGGTATTTCATCCCCATACATTTAACCTTTTCACCGACCAGGGCAGTCGTGAAAACGTTAATATATGACTTTATTTTTTTCAAAACCCCCATTTCGTGGGATTTGTTGTAGTTTTGCGCGTGGAATTAAACAAAGAAATGGATAAAGAATGAAACAGACAATTACACATCGAATCCAGCACTTCGCCCTGATGGGCGTAGCCGTGCTGACAATGGTACTCTCTTCCTGTGGCAGTAAAGAACAGAAATTCATCTTTAACACGCCACAAGACGCGCTAACTACCTGTCACAAAGAACTTTCCAAGTTGAAGCCGCTGAAAACGGCTGACATCAACCGACTGGCTGACATCACCAACACCTGGCTGGAACTACAGGACTCCACGCTATCATGCTTTATGCGGGATTCCGTAGCACGAACCGACACGGAAATAGCTGCGGAATTCTTTGCGGTAGCCGATAGTTTCCGCACGGAGATCACCCGTCTGGCTCTGGCTGAGAAAAGAACGATGCCAGACATCGTTAAACTGAAGGTGGTAACCGCCAACGGACGGGCCAAGATGATGGCATCCCCAGACTACAAGACAGCCAGTGAGTTCTACGACAAACTGGATGGTGAACCGCTGTTCACTGACGTGAACAAAACACTCTTTGAATATGAAAAATTATTGACAACGGCAAAGCCTTTCAAGAAAGAGAAGGAACTGTATGACTTCATCCGAAATGAAGATAGGTGTTTCCGCTCTCTTCTGGTGTTCCTGAAGGACATCCCACAGGAACGGTTACAGATTATCACGGATAAGACATCTGACCTCTTCGACAATCTCTATAACACGACGACTGCCGACCCGAACAATGCCGTTAGTGAGCGCGTGATGCTCTACCTCACCATGCGCTTCAACCGTCGCATCATACAGAATGCGGAGGTGTGTCGGAACGACATCAAGAAACAAATACAGCTCACAGAGCAACAGGCTAACAACTACCGGTGGATGATTATCCAGCCGTTCATGACGATCGATAACTACGCCATGGCAACACTCACCGACAAACAACTGCAGGCACTCTCAGAGATGGCAGACGAACTGCCACGTCTGCTGACGTATGTCGATGGTAAGGATTACGACAACTCACCGAAGGAAGAGACGGACAAACTCGCAGATGTGCTCAGTGAGTATTTCCTGAAGTCATACCTCAAAAGCATACTCTAAGATGGATGAGATAAACAATGCGGCACAGGTGGCAAATGAGGTTCTTGACAACAGTATCGTCAAGAACTTCGCCGACTTCCAGGAGGTGCTTTCAAACTCTGGAATGTTCCAGTGTGACAACCTCCACATGAAGATAACAAATGACATCGGAACGGTCACCGTCCCGATGCTTCATCAGCACATGGCCGATGACTTCCTGAAAGAACTGACAAACTTTCTCGATGTAAACATTCTTTACGCATATAAAGAACTTGATGGTAGCGGCTACAGGATAGTAGCCTACACCATGCCGTACCAAGATGAGATGTATATCGTGTTCGTGGACTCACAACAGTACGGCATCGTCGATGAGATGCACGTCGCATTCTTTGAATCACTCGATGTCATGTTCGGATGGCTACGAAAAGGATATGATGATGTGGTCGCCAAACAGAACCAGATAGACATCATACAAATACAGGATCTCACCGACCTCTACCGCAACTTCGTCTGACATAAATATAATAAGGTGTAACAACAAAACATAAACATTCACAGCAGCTATGATCTACTTCAAAATCATCCTGGCACTCTTGCTTTCAGTACTGCCATTCTTCTATATCTCGTATATCCGGCCAAAGGAGAAAACATCTCCTATCTGGCGTAATATGTTCACGGCACTCGGCACGCAGATGCCACGCCTGAGAGCCGCCAAAAATGCCGTCGGAAAATTCTTCCACCGTCTCTATGAAGGTATGAAGAAAAGCGACAACTTCAGGAAGTTCTTTTCACTCATCACACTCCTACTGATGATAGCAGTTCAGTTCGTTGATTTCAGCGCGACAATGAACGTCGCGAGGATGATACAGGATGCCTCTCAGGACAGCCAACAGACTGCCCAGATTATTGCCGTCTATGGCCCACTGATGACACGCCCACATGCTTCCGTACTGGCTGCATGTCTGAGCCTGACACTCTTCTCTTACACGGCTGCAGACTGGCTGCTAACCAGGCTGCACAACAGACGGAAATTTTTCTTCGGAGTTGCCCTGATGGCTCTCATCGTTCTCTTCTCTTCACCACGTTATCTTATCGTCACGGAGGTACTGGAGATGATGCTGATGGCAGCACTCATCTATCCGAATAAGATACCTTCACAAGACCCTAAAGGGCGTAAGCCAATCCCGATGGTAAAGGAACAGCAGCAACTCAGAAAAGCAGCATAAAATCCAGCATACTTTTCCACATTAAAATCCGCAGTGCAATCCAGCACTCATTCCACACAAATCTTTGTGGAAAACAATGCGGAATCGTATGCGGAAACAGAAAATGAAAATATAAAAATTTTAGTAACGATATGAATGAACAGAATACGCAACAGAACAATGCCCTCGCAGGGTTGACGATCCAGACGGATATAGCCCTCTGGCGACTGCTCCTGCAGGGTATGAAGAAGTCACACAAACTCTCGCGAGTGGAAGCCTTCTATGACCTCATAGACCGGCACTGTATCGCCATGCTCAAAGGAGAGGATGACCATATCAGTGGAACCATCCACAATATGGCAAAAGCATGGGGGTGGGACAGAGAGACAGTTGCCAAGTTCCTCGACAACCTTCAGCAGCTTGGAATGGTGACTATCGACACCGACGGAAACCGTAAGACGGTAAGGCTGAACTGTGTCACCCTTCCCAAAATGAACTCTGGGGCCTCAGAGAAGCCCTCAGACGTGAAAACACCCTCGTCTGCGACCAACGGAACATGAATCCTTTTCTGTGGCGTTACAACGCCTAAAAATCACGCGGAACGCGCTCTATGAAAATGGCCTACGGCAACAATGGCGGAACGCCAGCATTGAAACGAGCCTCGCAGAGCCTCGAAACGACCCCGAAGGCGCTTGCGCGTATTGCGGTACCCCGCAATAGTGGTAGCCTAATACTACCCTCATGCGCAAATGCCGCAGAGGGTAAGAGCCACACACCAAGGTTGAGCAAGCTCAGTGGCTGTATTAGGCTCAGGGTTTCACCCTAAGAACCCCACCATCAAATTTTTGAACCTCAAAAATGAATTAGAACATGGCAAAAGAACAAAAACAAGTCTGCGATATTCGAGCAGGAAAACGGATGACGATAGCACAGAGCAATGAGCATCTGCGCGTCGGTGACATATCCGCTTTCAACGCCAATAGAGCGGGCAACCTCGACCCCACACGTACACGACTGAATTTTGAGATTGGAAAAGGTGGTGTCGTGAAGGAGGTTGACCAGAAAACTTCGATAGCGAAACGCATCAAAGCAATCTTTGACAGCCACGGCATCAAAGACCCGAATATCGGCATCGAAGATGAGGACTTGAAAAAGAAAAGGGTGGGTGTTAGAACACACGCCAATATCATCTTGCAAGGATCACGCGAGACCATGCGACAACTGGCTTTCGGCGACCAGCAGGTTGACTATGAACACGGAGCCGACAACTCCCATGTGACACGCTCTCCGGAAATAGAAAAATGGGCAACCGATATGTATAACTTTATAGCGCGTAAATACGGTGAGGAAAATATTGCGGCATTCGTAGTACATCTCGACGAGACAAATCCGCACATCCATTGTACATTGGTTCCCATTACCAAATCCGGCAAACTTTCCTGGGTAGATTTCTTCAATGCGAAAAAGAAGTATGACTACTCCAAACATCTCGACCAACTGCATACTGAACTGGCAGAGGTAAATGAGAAATGGGGATTGAAAAGAGGTGATAGTGTGGCTCAGACTGGAGCACAACATAAGACATACCTACAGTGGCTCAAAGAACAGATATTAGGTAATAAGAAAACCATTGAGGAACAGGGAGAGACTATCACCCGACAGTCCACTGAAATCTCTGAGCAGAAACAACAACTCTATGCCATCAATGCAGAAATAAAGACCGCCGAGAAAAAACTTAAGTCCTTCACGTCAATGCTCAATAACCTGAAGGAGCAGAAAGAGCATCTGGAGATTGAAATCACTGCACTCGAAGAGATGCGTGATACTGGTAATGAAGAGGTAGAACAGCAGTTGAAGGAGAAACAACAGTTACTCGATGAGATTAACGGAAAAATCTCTAACAGAGAGGAACAACTTTCCAATGTTCAACAGCAGCTGCACGACCTCGCCATTAAGAAGCATGATCTACAGAAAGAATATGATAATCAGAAGCGTCAGATGAACAAAGAACTGCCTGACCTTCTCGATAAAACACAGCGGGAGGTCAACGATACGTTCTGGGAAATGGCAGCAGAGGAAATGAAGAAAGATTATTCTGCTATGGAAGCCTTCTCACAGAAACTTCCATCCGACCTGAGAACGGAGTTTAATAACATCCTTGACACCTCTTTCTTTGAGGACTTGGCACAACGAGGGGAACAGATGGCCGCATGTGCCGCCGCACTCTTCCTGGGGTATGTTGATGCAGCTACGAATATCGCTCATGCCGGAGGTGGCGGTGGTGGAAACACCAGCGGATGGGGCAAAGATAAGGATGAAGATGATGAAGCATACCGCCGTCGCTGTTGCATCATGGGACGCATGATGATGCGACCAGCCGGAAGAAAACTAAAACGCTCATAATATAAAATATTTTTACTATGATAATTAAGTATTTTGAAAACAAGAAAACTGGCAGTCCTACCGAGAGACTGACTTTCAAAAGCGAAGAAGAGTTTAACAACTTCTGTAGTCGCATTGAAGGTACGGCAGAGTTCAACAGGGAATGTCTGGCCGAAGAACCAGAAGAGGGTTATAACAAATCTCTGATGGAGATGTTAAACAGCCTAAAAAGGAAGAAGAGAATGACTAAGACGGAAGAAGGTGTTGTACCAGTTACCTTCATCAATGCAGAGGACTTCCATCTTCTGACATTAGCATTCATTGACGCAATAGGATGGTAAATGTTGAACAATAAAAATAGTAGCGTATGGTAATACATAAGAAAATTGCTTTCTCAGTCGTAAGCTTTGCTTGCGCACTGGTGATGTGGCAGGCAATGAAGAATACATGCCCGCCAAAGGAACAACATCTGCACGCCGTGACGGATGTGGTGGAACGTACAGTAGATAGAATCTTTGAGGAACGCATACAGATCCCTGAAGAGAGTAAACAACTCGCAGAATACCTTTCCTCGAAAGTCATACCAGAGGCAGTGGCAAAACTCACACAGCAGCGTATCGACTTCACTAACTACGGAGGTATCATCAGTGTGGGGTCACTCAGTGGAGAGGATGGTACACCTCTCTCAATAGGTATGTTCGGAAAGGTGTTCACGACCTTCAGCGAAGACCAGGCGTATGACTACATCAATGGACTTATCGATGAGACAGATATAGAAAATATTATCAAAAATTTAAACAAAGAGAATTATGGAAACCAAGACATTGAATCAGATGAAGGGGAGTGAGATTCATAGAATCGTCGCTGCCGTTTTCGAAGTAATTGAAAAGGCTCAGTTTGAGCCGAAGGTGGATGCCACTCTACAATCAATAGGCAAACCCGAAGAGGGGAAGCCGGAGAGATGGAACATTCTCTTCCAGAAGAAGAATAGTAACATCGACGAACTGAACATGATCCGTAAGGAGTTGGGCAACAACTTCGCCATCAACCTCTCTGCTAAGAAGGATGAGATGCAGATAAGCATCGAAGCATCCAGTACCGACTTTATCACCCTGCTCCAGAAGAAGGCCGCACAGTCGCCGACACTCTTCAACGGCCAGGGAGGCGAGAATAAACAATAATATCTTCGGAGTATGAAAGTCGTAAAAGTGAGACGTGAAAATCTGTGGAACCGTATCTTCCATAAAAAGGAGTTACGGGAACAGCAGGCCCAACGCATCCTCGCACAGCGTATCATCGATGCCGCCGATCAGTTCTTGGATGAACTACATGAATGTAATGGGCTGCATGGGCTGCTATACATCCACCGTGAATGTTGGAAGGCTGGTTTCAACAATAAGAACCTTGGCCCGAATGAACATGGTATGTTCCGCGCCAAGGATATTGCCGAGATGAAAGCCGAAGAGGTATATCTTGGGGACATCTACGGTATGTGGACGTTCAACATTCCTGAATGGGAGAAACAGAAGGACAAGCCTTACGGCTTTAATAACTGGGGCATAATGCCTGACACTACCGTCTATCAGTTAGTCGTGAACCAGTATAAGAATCTACTGGTATCAAACATCAAGGCCATCCGAAAGGAGAATGAAGAACTGCTGAAATCACTACGCACATAAACCCTAAAGACTATGATTAAAAACTTCGAGCGTGAGACAAGCCCTCTCTCAGACTATGAGAAAGAGGAACTGGTGCCACTGGTGGTACAGGTGCTCCAGCACTGTAAAGGAAAGAAATATGCTCTCTCCAACAAGAACTTCATCAGCCGTTGGGGTGGCGGGTACAAACTCAACCCCGCACGGTTTCGTAAGGTCGTCAACCACGTCAGGAATAAAGGACTGATAAAGGGACTGATAGCAACATCCAAAGGGTACTATATCGCTCAGTCAAGACAAGAACTCGAAGATTATATCAAGTCCCTACAGGGCCGTGAGGATGCAGTGAAGGAACTGCGGAAGAATATGACGAAGCAGATGAACAAACTCTTTCCCGTCAAGAAAGAGTAACCATGTCGGATATCTGAAAAATCCCCAAGGAAGCCATAAAAAGCACTCTTTGGGGATTTTTAGTACCTGGGGGCAGTCGTGAAAACGTTAATATACGACTTATTTTTTTTCAAAACACGTCATCACATTATTTATATATACTTTCGCATCGTAAAAACTATATTGTACAATAAGTTTTAAAATGACAAAAATGAAAAAGACAGTATTATTCATGATGGCAGCAAGCCTTCTGGTTGGAACGGCTACTGCCCAGACAACTGCTGAAGAGCAGGAGTATGTGTTTCAGGAACAGGAATTACAGCCGATAGAGCCGACGTATCTCGATAACGTCTTTGCGGCTAACGTGTGGGACAACAACTGGTTCCTGTCAGTGAAAGGTGGCATGTCCGCATTTACGGGAAAGCCCGTAGGTCATGGGGACTTCTTCGACCGTAAGAAGCCGTTGCTGAATATCTCAGCAGGAAAATGGTTCACACCGTTCATCGGTGGACGTCTGGCCTATCAAGGTTTGCAACTGATTGACTCGGATATTGAGTCCCGCTCGTACCAGAACGTCCATGCGGATTTCCTCTACAACATTGCAGCACACTTCAAGAAGAGTTATGATGAACTGCCGAAATGGGATCTCATTCCCTATGCCGGTTGTGGTATCATCCGTAACAGTTACACCCATCAGAAGCCGTTTGCTATCTCATACGGTATCATCGGACGCTACCGCCTGGCAGACCGTCTGCATGTCTCTGCAGAGATTGGTGCTACAACTACATGGCAGGACTTCGACGGCAAGGGTGCTCCCAATAAACTCGGCGACCATCTGCTGCAGGCATCTATCGGTCTTGACTTCACCATCGGTAAGGTAGGTTGGAAGAAGGTCATTGATCCGAAGCCATACATCTTCCAGAACGACTTACTCATGGATCACCTTGGAAAGATGAAGGATGAGAACTTCAAACTGAACAAGATGCACAAGAAGGATGCTATGGCCTTAGCAGAAATGCGTAAGATTCTGGAGATTGAAGGTCTGCTCGACAAGTACGACCTCGCCATGAATACCGACGGTGAGAACGTCAAGACGCATCCGCGTAACAACTATAGTGGTCTTAACTCCCTCCGCGCCAGACTGCGTAACAAAGGCTGGAATGGTGATGAGGATGACTACAAGCCAGTTCTCAAAGAGGGTGGTGATGATAATGACAGTTCGGCAGAGATGTCACCCGAACAGTACTTCCAGGTGATGAAGGACGGCAAGATCTTCGTTGGCTCTCCAATCTTCTTCTTCTTCAAACTCGGAACGGATGAACTGACAGAACGCGCACAGATCATCAATATCAAGGAGGTGGCAAGCACCATCAAGAAATATGGACTGTGTGCGCGTATCGTTGGAGCAGCCGACAGTCAGACTGGAACGGCATACATCAATGAACGCCTGAGTGCCAAGCGTGCTGACTATATCGCAAAGATGATGCGAGAACAAGGAGTATCACAGGACATGATACAGACCCAGTATCGGGGTGGCATCAGTTCCTATGAGCCACAGACGGGTAACCGCAACACCTGTGTGATGCTCTACTTCAAATAAATCTCAATATCCTGCAAGTCAAAACGGCTTGCAGGAATTGACTTTTTAGGATGCAGTATTATTTATCATAGATATTACCGAACATAAATATTGATTGTAATATGGCAATAAGAAAATATACAAACTCCAGAGCCATTGACCTGTCACCCGGCCTTCAGGATGTGCTTCGCAAAAACGGTATGCAGGCTCATATCAGCTTCGGACGCGATGGCAGTCCGGAGCTGATTGTGCTTGGGCATGACTCTCCAGTGCTGACCTACAAACTCAACGATAAACAGGTACAGGATTTAATGGGATGGGGAAGCGTCTACGAGAATAAGAAGGCATATAACACCTTTACCTCCATCGTCAGGAATGACTTCCAGATGCCAGATAACTTCGTGTCGGCCAGTAACGCCTTTGGTAAGGTGGCAATGGGCCTGCACGGCTACCGCATCGGTCATGGTGAATATGGCTATGATGCACGAGGCCCGAGGATTCCGTTCTTCGCACCGTTCAGCCGTCATGGCCGGGGATGGGCTGGTGATTTCTTGGGTTTCACACCACGTCATGAAGGTTTTCACCTCAGACGTATCGGCGACCATGCCTACAGCCCGTATGGTGGCCCAGTAGTGCCAGAACGTCCGGACGGACGTATCAAGCCTGGTGAGTTACGCTCCGGCGGTTATGGATTCTATTACAAAGGTCAACAGAGAGAAACATCCGTAGATGTTCTTGACCGTATCGCCATAGAGCCAAAATTGAAGCCTTTGGAGGCAGCACCACGCCCACAAGGGCAGGGTATTCCCTTCTCTCAGGTTATTGATGCCAATTCCGAGGTGACTAATGCTTTCTCCAAGGATAAGTTCTTAGAGGTGATGGCCTCACACGGCATCGTCATCGACGAACAGAAGAAAACACTCACCATACAGTCGAACCTCTCCAAGGTTGACCTCCAGTATGACCTTACACCCGAAGAATTACAGAAACTCACAGCTGCATCGTTGAAGGGTGCTAACGGTGTTTCTCTCGATGATCGTCTGGCTGTCATCAATGATGTCATCAAAAAGGACTTTGACACGCCTGTCACCAAGGATATGCTCGAAACGAAGGAACTGGTGTCTCTCGATCTGAAACCCGAAGTAAGGGCAGAGGTGGAAGCACCGTTCATTGAACAGGAGCGTCGCATGGAAGAGCAACGCAGACTGGCAGAAGCCAGGGCCGAGCGTGAAGCCATAGAACAACGTATCGAACAAGATCCTAACGCCATCAGCGGTAGGCAGATTCAAGCCATCCTTGGTAACAAGGGATGGTTCCAGCCTGTTGACCATGGCCGTGAAATGTACGTCGGTGAAATACGTGTTGACAAGACTGCTGCAGGTGCATACGTCATGACCGCTGAAATCAATGGGCGCTTGTTGGCGCACACAATTTCCGAGGAACAGTTTAACAAGTTCCTCGACTTGGATGACGCACACCGCCTGAAGATGTTCGATGATGTTTTCAAGGAAGTGGAAATCAAGTCGGCTCATGGCCGAAGCCTCTATGATGATGACATGTATCTCGCCCATGACGGCCAGACCGTCGTAACGGGCCAGGATATTGATATCGCCCACGCCACAACAAACAGTGTGGATGGTGCAGCTCTGCAGGAGTTCAATGAGAAGAAAGGCTTCTACCGTGAACGAGCCAATGGGCGCGAGGTAGAAGTCGGCAATATTTCCGTTAATCCGATGGAGGATGGCAAATACAAGATGACCGCAGTCATCAACGGACAGGCAATCTCGCATGAGATAACACAGAAACAGTACGATAAGTTCTTAGCCGTCGATGACTATCATCGTATGCAGCTCTTCTCAAAGATCTTCGATGAGGTGGATATGAAAACCCGCCCCGGACAGGGTACGAATATCGGAGCAGCCATCCTTGCCGCTCTCGTTGTCACTGGTGAGGTAATGTCCGAAGGCTTGGGCAGACCGCCACGCCCACGCCCGGAACTGTATGAGTCAAGAATGCCTCCAACAGTTTACACAAAAGAGGGTGTTGTCAACGCCGCTGACATAGCAGCGGCCAACTTCCGCTCTCAGGAGGCGAATATGGGACCGGCACCGGAAGAGCACATGGGAAGGGGACTGTAGTCCCCACCTGTGCTTTCAGCAATATAATGATTATGGAACAGGAGATTATTAAATTCAAACCGCTGTCGCTACGACCGCACTGGCTACAGTTCAGTATTAATCAGTTGGGCTGGCTGATACTATGCCTAATAGCATTCACCGTGTATTTCAACTTCCATTTTATCATGGTGAATATCTTTCTGTATGTAGGCATAGCAATCCTTTTATACCTCTTCTATCAGGTGATATACCTGGCACGGATGGAGTATATCGTCACCTCCGACCAGATCATCTTCCTGCATGGGGTTATCAGCCACTCTACAGACTATATGGAACTATACCGTGTCATTGACTATCAGCAGCACCGCTCACTGATGCAGCAGTTGACAGGACTAAAGACAGTGGTAATCTATTCAGGCGACCGTAACACGCCCGTCATGAACATCATCGGTATGAAGGAAGAAATGGACGTGGTAGCGGAAATAAGGAAAAGAGTCGAGTATAACAAACAAATGAAGCACATCTATGAGATTACTAACAGAATGTAAGATGATGACGGTTGCTGTACTCATGGCTGTACCCGTCCTGACACACGCACAGGTAGCAGAGTCAAACCCTGCACAAGTGGTGGCTATCGGCGAAGGCCAAAAACTGGTTAACGACCAGATCAATAGCCAGACAACAGGGATGCAGAAGACAGCAGCACGCCAAGGGGCTATCGCTACCGAGTTCACCATCATGAAGGGATGGGAGTCAAAATATAACTCCTACCTGAAAACGGCTCGTGGATATGCCGAAGCCATTCAGGCTGGTACCACGCTCTATGCTGATGGTGTCGAGACTCTGCAGCACCTCTATGAGTTACATCGTGCCATCAATGCCAATCCCGTAGGCATCGGTGCCACACTGGCAATGAATGACCTCTATATGGAGGTAGCGCAGGAGTTTGTTAAAACCTACCGCATCCTGAAAATCTCCGTCGCCAAGGGTGGCTCTGACAATATGCTGACCGGTGCTGAGCGTACGGAAATGCTCTGGGAATTAACAGATGCTCTGGCACGTCTTAACAGGAAACTACGTATGCTCGCTATCAGCATAGCATACCATAATCTGACAGACGTATGGAACCAGGCAACGGCAGGCATCATCCCCAAGTCTCACTCCGACATTGCACAAGATGCCTTAGACAGATGGAAACGCGCCAGTGAGGTTAGTAGCATTTTGAACCCTTAAAGCATTGCAGTGATGAGAAAAATAGTCATAATCCATCTATTACTGGCATGGTTATTACTCATGCCGTCATCCGTGTATGCTGCACTTGACCCTACACGTCTCGCCGCTATCGAACTGGCATCAAGCCAGGCAAAGAAAACACTGGAGGCACAGGTGAAGTCACAGGGTCTGATGACTACCGGCCATATCTGGACGAAGGAAGAGATTGAAGCCACTACGGAGTTTCAGCGTGAGTTCAATACTTATCTTGACATGTTCCACGATGCTATATCCATTGCTGCAGAAGTCTATGGTATCTACTATGAGGTGAAACAGACATCCAAGAACGTGAAGAATATCAACCAGGTGTTGGCAAGCAGTCCTACTAACGCCCTCGCACTGGCTTTCTCTGCCAAGCGAAGTGTTGTGTATAGAAATATCATCCGCGAGAGCCTTGACATCATCATGGATATCCGAAAGGTCACCATGGAAGAGTCCAAGATGACAGAACGGGAGACATTGAAGGTTATCGGTGCTATACGCCCGAAACTTCATAAGTTCAACAAACATCTCTGTTCTCTCACACTCGCACTACGCTACACTTCTTTCATGGATGTGTGGAACGAACTGATGCACCGTGCCTACCGCCTCAATCCTGATAAGAAACATAACATCATTGAGGAATGTCGCAGGGTATGGCGCGATAATGCCAAATCAGTAAAATAGAAGAATTTCATTATTACCTTATTACTATATATAGATATTGCAATATTACAATATTCTAAAAAATACACCATAATATAATGGAAGAGTCAAAAGAACTACAAGGTCTATACAGCGTTTTCCGTATCGCTATATACGTCTCACTCGTCATAGAGTTCTTTGAATATGCCATCGGCCCAGATCTCCTTGACACCTTCGCAGGGGTACTCACGGAGATTCATGAACGCATGGGACAATGGCTGATATACCAGTCAGGACATCTACCATATAGCAAACTGGCAACACTGTTGCTGGTTGTCATAACCTGTATCGGTACCAAGAATAAGAAACAAATTGAGTTCGATGCCCGAAAGATGGTATTCTGGCCCATCGTTATCGGTGCTGTGCTTATCGTTACCGCCGTATGGCTATATTATACCGACTTGATGAATTTTAAGGTATGGGTACTGCCACTGAACTACTGGCTGTATATCATTGCCTCCATCGTCGGAACGGTGGCCGTCCATGTCGCACTCGATAACGTCTCAAAGTTCCTGAAGGATGGCATGTCTAAAGACCGCTTTAACTTTGAGAACGAATCCTTTGAACAGAATGAACAGTTCAAGTCCACAAAATATAGTGTGAACATTCCCATGCGCTATTACCATAAGGGAAAGTTCCGTAAAGGATGGATCAACCTGAATAACCCCTTCCGTGGCACATTCGTTATTGGTACGCCTGGATCTGGTAAATCATTCTCCGTTGTAGAGCCGTTCATCCGGCAGCAGTCCGAAAAGGGCTTTTCGATGGTGGTCTATGACTATAAGTTCCCGACACTGGCTCAGAAACTCTATTATCACTATCGCATCAACAAGAAAAAGGGAAATACGCCGGAAGGATGCTCATTCAACGTCATCAACTTCGTCGATGTCGAATACTCCCGCCGTATCAACCCCGTACAGTATAAATATATCAACGATCTGGCCGCTGCACAGGAAACGGCCATGACACTCGTAGAATCCCTGCAGGGAGGTAAGAAAGAAGGTGGTGGCGGTTCCGATGACTTCTTCTTTAAGTCTGCCGTGAACTTCCTCGCATCCTGCATCTATTTCTTTGTCAACTACAAGCGTATGCCGTATAAGGCCAAGGGAGAACCCCTGTGGCCCGAATACTATACCGACCCGGAAACAGGTCATAAGAAACTGACTGGCCGTGTCTTCGACACTCAGGAACACCGCGACGCTGCAGAGAAGGCAGCACGTAAGGGCAAGGTATATACCGAAGGACTGGTAGAACCTGCCTTCTGGCTTGGCAAATACTCTGATATGCCTCATGTGCTGTCATTCCTGAATCATGATTACGCGGAAATCTTCGAGATGCTAAAGACTGACCCGGAGGTGTACCCACTCCTTGGCCCATTCATCACGGCCTACGATAACAAGGCCATGGAACAGTTGGAAGGTATGATTGGTACGCTCCGCGTGCAAATCTCACGTCTGGCTACGAAAGAAGCATACTGGGTGTTTAGCAAGGATGGTGACGACTTCGACCTGAAGGTCTCTGACCCCAAGAACCCCTCATACCTCCTTATCGCAAACGACCCGGAGAAACAGCAAATTATCTCTGCCTTGAATGCCATGATCCTGAACCGCCTCGTGACACGAGTAAACAGCGGCCAAGGAAAAAATATCCCTGTCAGCATCATCGTGGACGAGTTGCCGACATTGTATTTCTATGGCATTGATAACCTCATTGCTACAGCACGAAGCAACAAGGTATGCGTGCTGCTCGGCTTCCAGGAGTTGCCACAGCTTGAAGCAGGCTATGGTAAGGTCAACAAGGATAAGATTGTGTCTATCATTGGTAATGTCATCAGCGGCTCCGCTCGTAACAAGGAAACGCTCGAATGGCTCTCCAATGACATCTTCGGTAAGGTCGTACAGATGAAGAAAGGTGTCACCATCGATCGTGACCGTACTTCTATCAATATCAACGAGAATATGGATAACCTCGTGCCGGCATCCAAAATCTCTGATATGTCAACAGGTTGGCTGTGCGGCCAGGTGGCCCGTGATTTCTCGCCCACCAAGACCAGTACCAGTTATTTCAATAAGCTCTGGGTGAAAATCGTTAATGGTTTCTTCAAACTCATCCACGTCAAGAAACGTGTGAAGGTTGATGAACACATGAATATCCAGGAGTCCGAAGAGTTCCAGACCTCTAAATTCTTCTGCAAGACCGACTTCGACATGAAGGCTATCGCCGCCGAGGAAGCCGACTACAAAAACTATCCTCTTCCCATGCCGTATAAGTTCAAGTCCAAGGACGCCCGTGAGCGCATCTTGTATGCCAACTTCTACCGCATCAACCGTGAGGTCAACGAAATGATTATCGAAGTTCAACAAGAGTACAAAAAATAAATTTACTATGGCAGAAAATTGCAACGAGAGGACAATAGCCTCTCTCTACGAAGAAACACTCAATGATTACAATGAGTTAATGAATGATTTTCGTTCTATTGAAAAGAAGATAGAACAGAAGGCTAAAGAAATATTCAACAAAGACGGCAAAGCCTCTGTTGAACTATTGGATACCGGCTCTATTGGCTGTAGCATACAGTTGCCTCAATTTGAGTTCGTCTTAGAGCAAATAAACATCTTCGCTGACGCGATGGAACAGTCATACGACGAGATGGACGTAGAAATAGATGAAGATGGTCTCTGTATATGCTGGAAACTTAATACAAAACAAAATTAGTTATTATGAAGAAAATAGTTTTATTTATTCTAATAATTCTTATCTTGGCATCATGCTCAGTCAAGAAGAACGAAGAGAAGGCTCGCGAACTGATTGAGCCACAACTAAAGGCCAGTCTAATTAAGCCTGAGAGTTATGAATTTGCCCAGATGCAGCTTGACAGTTGTTTCAGCGACAGTCAGCATAACCCCGAGGTTATTGCCTTTGCGCTGAAAGTGGCTAAGTTATTCAATGAGTATAAAGAATATACCTCGGACGCAGAGAGAGCAGAATCCTCGATGACCATCTATGCCCCTTCGTATGGCTACCAGTCTGCCCATGACAAACAACAGCAGAAGAAATACAAGGCAGAAATGAAGAAAGCCAGGCGCAAAGCTGCCGACACCAAGGAGCAGATAATTCAGCTCTACAGAGATAACAAGAAGCTGTTTACGGCCTTTCAATCTGGCAAACATGAGTTCATCGGATGGATGGCTGTTTTCGATTATCGTGCTGAAACCGCAGGTGGTATGAAGACGATGGGTGAAGGACTGTTCTATTTGAATAAGGACTTAACGGAGATAACCAATCGCTTCACAGAAGAAGACATGAGAGAAATGCAGTCTGCAGACCTCGATGACCTCAAATATGAGTTTGAGGACGAACTGAAGTACTTTTTCAATGAATAGTATTTGAAATATCTTAAGTTTTCTAATCATAATGAAGCAGGTGGGGTTCGTCATGAGACGCACCCCATTTATATTTTGTTAATTATTCGACAATATTAACTATAATTCAAAGAATTATTCGTATCTTTGCACCAAAGTATTATTCAAAGAAGAAAAAATGAATTACGACAACACTTTACTCTATTGTCGAAGTTGCAAACATAAAGTAAATGCAGAAAGAGAAAAATGCCCCCAATGTGGTGCAGAGGATCCTTTTTATTTCGTCAAAACTAAGAAAATAAAGAAATCGGAATTTTGGAGAGCATTACTATCTATGTTTATTGCATTTATTATAACAGAGTTTTTAGACCCAAAAACTACTTATGTTTCAATAACATGCTTTATAATTCTTGGTTTAATCTTAATGGTTATATTTGAAATGGCAGTCAAATATACCCTTAAAGAGGATGAGAAAAAATACTCTGAAGAGTTTAAAAAAATCTGTGATGAAGCCAACGATGAAGTAGCTTTCAACGTCTGGAAAAGTAAAATGGATAATATTATTGGATAAATGAAAACAATACTATTATTCCTTTCTTTGCTTCTAACGCTCCCGATATTAGCAAAGAAATACATCCCCGGAGAGCCTTGGCCTGCCAATGGCTACGACCTTAGAAGTTATGCTCCAGAATTTGACGTATCAGTACAACGATTTCCTGATAACGATACACTATACTACCTAAGAATGAATCCTAATGGTATGGTAAAGACAAAAGATTATTATTACCTTACCATCAGCGCACAGGCTGCTGATAGCATCCTTACATACACCCTCACAGATAAGGTTTTCAAGAAACCACGCCACAGAAGCAAATGGCTTTATCTGCTCATGAAAGAGACGCAAGCAGATATCGTTCAAAAATCCCTCAATGGTGGACGGGGAAACCCCTACGAAGAAAAAGCGAAGCAGACAGAATGGACGCGCTACACGCCACAAACTAATAGACCGTTCACAACAGAACAGGCTATGCAAGCCTACGAGCGCCAGAGGGCACCACAGGAGATTGTGGAATTTCCACCCGAGGTATGGGCGCACTTCTACAATCAAGTTGGTTTTGTCATAAAGATAATGGGTGAAGGAGCACAGCATCGCACCCTCTATGACAAAGTTATGAACGGTGGATATTGAACTTCAAAAAAGAACTTCATTATGCGAAATAGAGAAAACTTCGAGAACGACCCTCTTATACTGGAGGCCATCGACAGAAATCTTATCTCCATCAAGAAAGATAAGATTACATATAACATCAATCAGAAAAAGGAATATGTCTGGACTGACCCGGAAGAATGGGTAAGGGCATGGACTATCTCTTTCCTCGTACTAAAGAAATCATACACCCCAAAGGCAATTAGGACGGAGGTGGTGGTGCCACGAAGGACACCTAATGACTTTGCCGACATCGTTGTCTACAATGACGAGAACTGTAGGGAAATATACCTCGTCGTAGAAAACAAAAGAGAAGGAATAACAAAGGCTGAAAGAGACCAGGCAATAGAACAGGCATTCGGTAATGCCAACTCGTTACGCTCACCATTAGCCTTGTATGATAACGGTGAAGAGTCCATCCTTTATGACGTAGCCAACTACCCACAGGATGAACGTAAAGAGAATAAAAAGGGGTCAAGAGACTCAATCCCTGTATCTTATGGTAACCTCCCAAAATTCACCTATGTAGCAGGAGATACCGAAAATGACATAAAGCCTGTCGATGCCAGACAACTCGAACTAAAAGTAAAACAGTCACACTCAATCATTTGGGCAGGTGGTAAACGTGACCCGCTTTCCGCTTTCGATGAATGGAGTAAGCTCATGCTCGCCAAGGTGCAAGATGAACGACATACGCCTAACGGTAAACCGAGGCAGTTCCAGGTAGGAACTAACGAGACGTATGTGTCCGTAGCATCAAGAATACACCATTTGTTTAAAGATGCTTGTCTGGCTGACCCGAGCTTCTTCCCGGAAACGGTGAAGATAGACCTTCCTGACAAGAAAATCGAACAAGTAGTAAGCGTATTACAAAACATAAGTATTACAGATTCATCAGTCGATAACATCGGCAAAGCATTTGAGATATTCTTCGGTTCTGTATTCAGAGGGGAGTTAGGACAATATTTCACCATGCGCCAACTGGCACGATTCACGGTCAGTATGTTAGATATAAACAACAGCCAGTATGTCATCGACCCGACATGTGGCAGCGGTGGATTCCTACTTGAAGTGCTCCTGCAGGTTTGGAATAAACTCGACAAAGAATATGCAGGACGAAGAGAACTGGAACGTCTGAAGAATGATTTTGCACTCAACAACGTCTATGGAATAGAAATTCATGACATTCTGGCCCGTATATGCAAAATCAATCTATTACTCCATCACGACGGACATACGAACATCGAAGGCGACAAGAGCTGTCTCGACATCCTCTTTACAAAAGAACGGCTAAATATCGCGGAAAACAACTTCAATGTGGTAATCGGCAATCCTCCATTCGGAGATACCATCATTGAAGGGGACGAGGATCAGCTTGGAAACAATTCATTAAAGAACTTTACCATCTCTGAGGGAAGTACACAAATTCCATCTGAGCATATCATCGTAGAGAAATCTATCAAATGGCTGAAAGAAGATGGACTGTTAGGAATGGTGCTGCCCGACGGCGTACTGAATAACCAAGGAAGCGCACCATGTAAGAGACTTCGTAACTATCTGGCAAAGAACGGACGGGTCATTGCTGTGGTTTCACTGCCTGATTTTGCCTTCAGGAAGTCGGGCGCACAGAACAAAACTTCTATCCTGTTCTACAGGAAATTCAGCTATGCAGAAAGAACTTCATTCTATAATTCCTATGATGCAAACATCGAAATAGGATTCAGCGAAGAAGAAGCAATAAAATATGCCATATCACGAAACAACTATAAAGTGTTCATGGCCGAAGCACATAACATCGGCTACTCACCATCGGGCGTACTATATGACATAAATGACCTATATAGAGGGGATGGTGCAGCCCTTGACGAGAACCAGAAAGCAACAATACTGGGTGAATACCGAAAATTCAAAAAAGCGCCGGATGATTACATCCCCTATCTTCGTGATTGCATGGCCTTGGATTTCTACAGTATATGGACACTGCATAAAAGCCACAGACTGGACCCGAAATATTATCTGTTCAGAGAACAAGAAAGCCAGACTCTTCCAGAAGGATGGGTGAAGAAACCTGTATGTGAGCTGATGACAAGAAGAGCAGAGCAATATAAGCCACAAGATAATCCGTTGGAGAAGGTGACTGTGATGACACTATCACAGACAGGCGACATAAGACGACGTGAGGCTGGAAAAGGCATCAATCCCCCAGAATGGATTGGGATGTATTTTCAAGACAGTACTTCCGACTGGTATAAGGCTCATAAAGGGGACATCGTATATTCCTCCATCGACCTATGGAAAGGGTGTATATCAGTAGTTGGAGAAGAGTTTGACGGAGCTATCGTAACGAAGGAATACCCTATCTACCAACTGACAACGGAAGAAATCATACCCGAGTTCTTGGGCATTCTGTTCAGAAGCAGATACTACCGAAGGGCGTTCAGGGCAATTACTACCGGTCATAGCAACCGCAGGAGAACGCAACAAGAGGACTTCGAGGCTATTGAAGTCATCTATCCAGCTGACAAGAAGGAACAGCAAAAACTAATAAAAGACGTGCTGAAATACAAGAAAGAACAACTGGCTTGCCTACGGAAGATAGATAATGCCATGATGGCTTTCAGCAACATCATCGATGGAAGGGGGGAAGAAGATTATGACATGAATGACGAAGAAACAGATAATGAGGAATAAGTGTAACACTTTGGGGAATAAAACACCTACACCTTTAACGCTATCCTGTCAAACAGATATAGCTTATACCTCTTTATCAAGCCTTCTAACTTCTTTACATAGTCAGGAGCAGTGGCATAGCCACAAGCTTTAATAGCCACAAGCCAGTTGTGGTAGTCTGTGGAGTCATAACGATGACAACGCTTATAGCGGTCGCCCATCAGCAGCCGTGAATGATGCTCGATACTCTCATCAACACTGGCATAGTTGCAGAACTTCTCGTTGGGCTTATCATCATTATGCAGACTGTATGGCTTTCCTGCAGCCAGCCATTCACGACTGCATTTGATGCCAAAGAAATTGTTTCCTGCAGTGGCAAGAGTGGACTGTCCCCAGAAACTCTCATAGGCCATCTGTGCCAACGTCACAGAGGCAGGAATGCCGTAACGCTGCTGCTGTTCCATGGCAGCACTGGCATACTTATTAAAGAACTCATCCTGATTGATATCAACGGTACGCTTCGCCACCTGTTTCTTGCCTCCATTCTTACTGACACCTCCTTTATTGCCACCAAGGGCATTCACAGCTTCCTCGCGTACATCTTTAATATATATAAGAAGGGTATAAGGGTCACGAGTCTCACCCTTATACTTACAGGTAATATGCAGATGTGGCCCCGTGCTACGCCCGGTACTGCCTGTATAGCCGACAGGATCACCGGCTATCAGTTCATCACCCTTTCGGGCCGTCACCTTTGACAGATGACAATAACTAACAGTATATTCCCCATGCCGGAGAATGATATAGTTGCCGGAACGAGAGTCGCTGCCGACATTCTCTACGATACCGTCAAACATCGAATAGACCTCTTCATAGTGGGCCTGTAAGTCCAGACCGCTATGATGACTGACTTCACCAGTAAAAGGATCCTTGCGTTTACCAAAATGGGAACTGACCTTGACATTCTTCAATGGATAGGAAACACTCAGGTAACGCTCTATCCAGTAATCTCTGCCTGACGGCCCTGATTTCGCAGATGCCGTCAGACAGAATATTACACCCAAAATAAGTGCCAAGACACTTCTCATCATAACAAACCACTAAAAAACAAAAACAAATACGAAGTAAAAACCAGCAACAAAGATACAATAATAGTATTATACCATCGAAAACAATAAAAAAAACTCCTATTTTAACGTTTTCGAGACCAGACAAGTCGTGAAATTGTTAATATACGACTTTTTATTTTGCAAGACAGCCATATTCCTGCAAATATTATACTTTTGCAGGCAGATAACATAAATCGTTATTTTAACATGGCAAATCTCGAAAAGTTTACACAGCAAGAGATACCCTACGGTATCCTACAGAAATTTGGCCTCACGCAGGAGATGATTGATGACCTGCCAGGCAATGTCATGCGACGATTCCTTTCCTCACGTCCAACACCTGTGCTTCCCGTAGTTACGGAAAATACGGAAGGGCAGAAAGTGAAATCGTTCGCCCGTATATCACTCGTAAGACTGGCCGACGGCACAGTGGATGTTTGCTTCGCTCCCCAATGGGAGGATGAAGATCTCTCGAAGTTCACACCCGAACAGCAGGAAATCCTGAAGAATGGTGGTGTCACCACGGCAATGATGCCCGGTAAAGGACGTTGCTTCGTGCAGTTCGATGATACCATCAACCAGGTGATGGCGGTTCCCGTGACTATCATCAATCAGAATATCTCCATCCTGACACGTACCTTCACACTCGATGACACCGACAAGGAAACACTCGAAGAGGGTGGTGTGGTACAGATGCAGGTCAACGGCCAGACCGTTTCGGCTGGTATCGATCTCAATGAAACCTCCGGCGTCCGTATCGCCGATGGTGATATCATCACATGGCAGGAGGATGCCAAGGCCGACAGACTGCCTCGTTACAACTTCGGTATCTTCGGATGCTGGCTGGCTGATGATGATAATGTACTCTCATACGTCGCAGAAGATGACTTCGGACCAGAACTATTGGCAGAACAGAAACGTGCTGGTGCCGCAAACGCAGCACAGGCACAGATGAAAATGAATTAAGCCATGACAGAACTCAACGGTTTTTATAATGAGGACGTTTTAGAGGAACTTCTCTATAACGGCGAGATAACTCAGTTAGAGGCCATCTATCATCACTCCCAGGAGCGCATCGATGACTTCAAAACGTACTGTCAGAAACGTGGCTTGCAGGAGGACGAAGCGGCTGCAGAAGCATACAGCGACTTCATCTTGAAACGCCAGGAAAATGCCCATACGGAACTTCTCGACTGATCTTTCAAAAAGAATCTAATTTTTTCTTCATTACTTGAATTATAGTTAAACATTTTTTATCAATTTGAGAATGAAAACCGCTCCATCTGAGACAGACAGAGCGGTTTTCCGTATATAGAAGGTAAGCAGATTAACGGTGCATACCTCCGCGCTTATGCTCTTCGGTCTCGCTATGCTCCTGACCTCTGTTTTCTCCCTCTCCCTGCTTCTTATCAGCACCAAGGACTTCACCACGCCCCAACTGCATGTCACCATCCTCATCATACTCGATGGTGGACTCTTCATCTTCACGGACATCCAGTTTGTCATCCTCCTTTTCACCAAGATACACACGGCGTATCTCTTCGATCTTCGCGTCAATGACACTGGTAGCCATCTTCACATCCTTCATCACAGTACGGATGAACTCTGGCTTTTCATGCAACTGGCTAAGCCAGCTCTGCACGTAAGGAATAGAATCTTCTTTGAGGGTCTTGGGAATACCGTAACGCTGACATAACAGGGCAGCACCAGTCTCGGCAACAAGTTCCTCACGTGCGTAGGAATCTTTGTCACGGTCGGCCTTGAAACGGTCAAGGCAGGTCTCATAGCCAGTGGAATGGGTAATCTCATGAAAAGCGTCATTAATCCATGACTCTGGATGACCGCCTTGAACATACTGTGACTTCAAACCTAACACCACCTCATTCTTCGTCAACGAGAAATGCGGGGAGTCACCGGCCTTCAACTCCTGAACCTTGATAGGACAAATCCATAACTGCTTCTCAATCATTGTATCGAGAGGGGCAAAGTTGAACTCCTTGGAGGGGTCAATCTCCAACGGTTGAGGACAATTCTCCTTTTCCAACTTCGCATACAACTCCGGACGGGCCTCTTTGAGGTTTGTCTGATCGACATTGAACACAAAATGCACAATGCGGTTGTGATACACCTTATACTGCTGCTGCTCTTCCTGCGAGAGATTAACATAGTCTGACCATTTAATCTTATCCTTCGGATCATCCTTATTGACAATGTTCACACTGGAAACAAACACAGGGAAGCTGTGCTGATCTTTCAGGATATGAACGAATGGGAGTTTCTCGCCATTTTCATCAACAGCGGGAAGGCCATGCCCTTTCTCATCCAAGAGAGTACGGCCATTGGAATCTCTCTGCTTGTTCAAGCCGAAAATATACTCACGGGTGGCAAAGACAGGAATCTTATAGCCCTCCTTCTCACAATGTAACATCAGCATCAGGGCATTCATGCCGTGATACTCCTTTCCCTTACGGTACAACGCCTTCGGCCAAGCCATACTTCCGGCAGCAAACCAAGGCTTCTGCCAATTCTGCTTTTTGCCATTCTCCAATTTCTCAATGAGCATGTCGGCAAAGCGCTCAAACGCCTTATCCTCCGTTTCCTTCGGATTATAGCCGCCTGCTGGCTTACTATATTTCTTCTTATATGCCATATCAATAAATGTTTTAAGTTATACTACCAGAAGTCAAGGAACCGGCACCGAAGCACCGGCCCTTGAATCATACCATCTGACTACTTCTTTTCAAGTACCCAAGGCTTCACCTCACTGATACGGCAGTCCATCGAAATCTCATCCTTGAACACGCCCAACTGGAGGTCGCCCTTGGCCTCAATATAAGCGTCGGCCTTCAGGAAGTCCTCATCATCCTTCGGGTTGAAGTAGAGGAAACGGATCCAGGTAAACTCAGCCTTGTCACCATCCTTATCGGTGGAGAAAGCAGAGAAGGCTTTGTAGGTGTCGTTATTCTTGTCAGTCTTGACATCAACGCCCTTCTTGCCGATCTTACCCTTGAACTCCATAGTACCCTCGATGCGGTCAGCATCCTTGCTGTTGGCGATACTCGCACTCTCAGCACGGAAATTATAATAAATCTTACCGCCCTTCTTACGCACAGTCAGCGTACCGACGAGGTTCACACGACGGCCAGCGGCATACACCGAAGCCTTACTCTTGTCACCATCGACGGACACACTCATCTCCAACTCCTTGCTGGAGCCATCACGACCCTCAATGGGTAACTTCACATTGAAAGACAGGAAATGATTACCTTCCTTACCTTCCTTTACACTGGCGGCACGACAGATGACCGCACACACATTCAAATCACACTTAATCATAGTTCGAATACATTAAATTATTGAATAAAATAAATTAGAAAATCACTCTTGCAAGTGACTGTTGAAATTATCGATATACGATACGAGAACATAGCAGCCGTTGACTTCATCAGACCAGATGACAACATCAACCTGGCCCAAGGCATTCTCATAAACGCTCTTATACGAGCACATGCCTTTCTCAACGGCGAAATACTTCTGACGGTCAGTAGTCGGCGGGTTCATCACATTGAACCACTCCGTAACGTGAACAGGCTCACCAAACGTCTCGTGCATCTCACAGCGACGCTCTTCATAGTCAGATACAAGACCCTGCCAGTCGTCACGGGACGGCAATAATACAGTCAGGCCCCAAACCTTATCTTGATCCGGCAGACGCTCAACCAAGACACGGCAAAGTTTACCACGATGCAGTCCTAACAGAAGCATGGACTGCTCGTTGCGCTCCAGGAGTTTATAACCCTTTGACTCGCTAATAGTTAAAAACTCGTTGAGGGTACCAGTAACCGGGATTCCCTCAAAATCCAGATGACAGCCCGTTTCCTGGGCAAACGATGTCAGCGACAGCAGCACGGACATCAGGAAAATAGAAAAACGTTTCATAAGACTTTTGATTTAATTGTTTGAAATGAGAATATTTGAAAATAAAATGATTATGCGAGTCGCTGACCTTGACCCTGGCTTTGCTGCTCGGGGTATTCTGCATCGAAATTCATTGTGGCAAGTTCGCGGGCTTTATCAGCATCAACACTATCACGCTCACGACGGATGAGCGTAGCGTTCTTCTGTTCCTCGGTCTCTGGCTGCTGCTGTGCGGCGACAGCAACATCCTGGCCGCTATCCTTATTGGCATTGTCTAACTGCATAGCCATGGCCATAGCACTCATGAACAGAGTGGAGATAAGACTACTGAAGAGGTCACCGCCTTGCTGATGATCGTTATTCTGCCCCATCAGATAGGCTAACCAGTTCTTCGGGTCATTACTGCCTGTCTCGGCATCTAACTTGGCACCCTGTGCGGCATTCTCACGCTGTTCATCAGTGAGACCTTTACCGCTCTGCTGTGCCAACAGCACCTCATGGGGTGTCGGTGAAATATCTACATTCGTCAAACGACCAGCCAACAGGTCTTTGCCGTTCTTGGTGACACTGGCAGTCAGACTGCCACGTACCGTAATCTCTGCGAGATAGTCCAAGGGATTGACATACGACTTCTCGCTGTTTGCCGTGCTGCCCGTAGGACCAGTCCTGACAGTCATATGCAGATGTGGGCCTGTTCCGTTGCCTGTAGCCCCGGAATAGGCAATGATATCACCGGCATTCACCTGATCGCCGACATTCACCTTCACACCGTTCTCTGTCAGATGACAATACGAGACAAAATATGAAGTGCCGTCAGCACGGGGATATTCGACGATAACATAGTTACCGCCTTTATTACCATCCTTCATACGCACAGACTTACTATCATTCTCAGTAAGGTCATTCTTGATGGCTACCACCGTACCAGCCTCCGTAGCACGGACAGCAGTACCCGTAGGAACTGAAATATCTATACCCTTATGCTCAGTGGAAGCACCTGAAGTAGGAGCGTTACGATGACCAAACAAAGATGTCACGGTCATGTCACCGTCAACAGGATAGAAATAGGTTCCTGCAGCAATGAAAGTATCGGAAGCGGCAGCGGCCACCATGGGACGGCCACCGGCAATATCCACCTTCTCGCCTATGGCATAGCCAATAGGCTGTGTGGCTGTTTGTATAGCCAGCTTATCATACTTCTGTAAACCGTAATCTTCAATATCCTTTACCAGTATGGCAGCATAACTACGGTTAGTGGCATAGCCTGCTGACTGTAAGCCAGTGGCCCATCCGCGATAGTCATCACTGGCACACTGACGGCAACGCTCATAACGCTTGCCCATCAGGAATTGTGAATGATGCAGCACACTCTCTTCAACACTTGCATAGTTGCAGAATTTCTCATTAGGCCTATCGTCATTATGCTGACTGAAAGGTTTTCCTGAATCCACCCAACCAGGAGGACACTTGATACCAAAGAAATTGTTACCATTTTCTGCAAGGCGGGATTTTCCACCGTTGGACTCAATGTACATTTGGGCAAGAGTAATAGAAGCAGGAATACCATATTTCTGCTGCTGCTCCATAGCGATAGGCGCATATTTCTCGAAGAATGCTGCTTTCTGAGCGTTTGCCATACGAATATTACTTTTAAAATTTTCTGTTATCTCTTCAACTGTTGGTTATCTTCACGAGTATTGCCCTTGGCAACCTCATCTAATTCCTTTGCAGTGTCAATAATCCACTTCTCAGATTTTTGTGCTACATCCGGCTCCTGCGAAACCTCATGCAGCAAACGTGTGAACACCTCCCTTGCAGGAGTCTCGGGAGTTGCTATCTGCTGATAGCGGTTCAACGCATCCACCTGGTTAGGCGTAAAAGAACGCGCCGACGGCGTAACAATACGGTCACGAATGGCCTGCTTAGACTTCTGTTCAAGATTAATAACATGTGCATCATGTACGGCCTTAGTCAAGGCATTAACAGAACTTGCATTATCAAGAATCTTGGTGACATCAAATTCCGTATGACCGTCGCTTTCGACAGCCAACACAGCATAATACTCGCCAGCCAAACGAAATTCGCCACCGCCTTTACCGTCTGGAGCAAGGAAAACTCCAGTAGCCTTTGCAAAAGCGTTTCCTGCCAGTTTTACGGGAGTCGGCTTTATGAGAATAGTATCACCCAAATCTGTCCTTGCAGAATTAAGGGTGTTCATCAGATTTTCTTTTGCCTCTCCAAATTCCTTTTGCTGAGCCAACAAAGGTTTCAGATCTGCGTCCAGTTTTCCAAATTGCTCATTCAACTGGGCAAACTTAGCCTTCGTGTACTTCTCATCAACGAAATTCGTCCAACCAGACCTGTTGAACTCACGGGCAGCATCCTTCAATGAAATAACACCGGCTGCATACTCCCAATAAAGGGATTCATCAACAGTAGGTATGTTAAAACTACCATCTGCATTGGTAGTATGCTTCAAATAAGGATAACCTATAGCTTTTAAGGCTTCCTTACGACGTGCTTCATAGTTAACTTCATCAACACGAATAGAACGGACAATATCAAGTGCTAACGTCTTAGCCTTATCGGAAACATAATCTGTAGTGGTGCTGTTCAAAAGTTTCTCATCACCCTGTCCTGACTCTCGCAAAATGCTCTCAACAGCGCGAGAAGCAATCTGGTGGAGGTCATTCCAACGGTTAACCTTGGTATTTTCACCATAAAGAATATGACTGAGAGGAATATCGACACCGCTATTCTTCATGAAAATATTCAACAGGTTTTCCATATTCTGATAAATAGGATAACGTCGCTCGCCGTAAACGACATAATTCAAAAATTCGTCATTGACGTGTTCTTGCTTATCACCAGCCGTCAAAGGCTTGAAATCATTATCAAGTTTCTGATACATGATATTAAGCTCTGCAAGAATCTCATTAGTACGCTCCGGGTCACGCCCAATGGTATAACCCGTAGTGCTAAACGCACGAACGGCATCATCCTTTGTCATCATGCCAGCGGCTAAACGCCAATAAATCATATCGGGGACAAGTGCTGCTTCATGCTCCTTGGCATTACCAGGAGCGTATGGATAACCTATCTCAGACATCATCTTCCACTGTTCATCAGTAAGCGGTTCAAGGAAATGCTCTTCTTTTACATTCTCTTGCTGACGCATTTCGCTGAGTTTAGCCAACAGGTCATCATAACCATTCAGATACAAATCATCAGCATGGTAGAAAACGTGCGTCTCACCATCATTATCAACACGGTGGCCGGAGATATTCAGACTACCATCGTCATCAATCTTCACACCTGCCACATAGTCCTTTTCGATATCATTATCGTCACGAGAAACAGCCACTGGCTCATCAAAATAGATTTCCTGACCGTCAAACGACGAAACAATATCCTTAATCTGAGCCTCACGGACGGCAATCGTCAAAGCGTAAGTCTCAGAATAATCAAGTTTGTTGATAACCTCATCAAGAGTATATTTCTCAGCATGAACATCATGGAACATTGCATCTTTGATATTATGCTCCCCCTTGATAAGTTCCATAAACACGTTACCACCTTCTTCCTTCCAGAAGTCACCCTTCATGGGAACGGAAGGTAATTCAGTATGTTCAATCTCCACATGACCATTCATCTGAGAAAGAGCATGACTGATGACATCCATTAGATAACCTCTGGCTTCACGAAGTTCGGAATCAACAATAACCTTCTTACTATCCATACAATTATTTTTTACGTTTTCTTATGCTTTTTCTCCAACCCTACACGTACCAAGTCTGGAACGTATGAGAGAATGGGGAGAGGGGCATCACATACGGATGCCACCTTTCCTTTCTTGTTTGTCTTCTTCAGCCGAAACTTCGGCAGACGGCGAAGAACTATCAACACCTGATCCTTCATGACTGTCATGAAACTGACCTTGGCCACCCTCCGACTGACCGTTATCAACATGCAACTGTTCTTCAAATTTCTGAGCGGCAACAAGCAGCTTATACAGATTCTTGTCATCGACAAGCCAGTAACGCTGTGCCTCAATCTGACTCAGTTCGATAGGCTTCTGCTGTTGGCCGTCAATGGTAGCAAAGATAATCGTTGACTCAGGCTTGTATCTATCCTTGGTGATATTCACCTTGGAGATACGACTGAGGTCTAAGTCAGCCGACACTTTTGGCATCAGCACATCCGTTTTCAGGTCTGGATGACGTGCAACCAGGCCATAATACTTCTGGCCCAAGTTCTCACGGATAGAGTCAAACTCCGGCGAACGGACATTATCAAAGAACAGTTTCACGTCAGAAGGCTCCGGATAGACGGTGAATGACTCACCATCAACAGGCTTCACATAAAGTACAGCGTGCATATTATCATCAAATGTCACCTGTACCTGTTCAAGGTCAACCTTCAGCGAACGCTCAATCTCTTCAGAGAGGTCGATATTCTCAACAACTTGAAGGTCGTACTGCTTCAACTTCGCAACCTCGACGGTCTTATCAGCAAAGAACTCGTTACTCTGGTTCAACCCCAGAGCACCACCGGCATTGTAGAACTGCACATTCTCAAAGCCTTGCTTGCGAAGGGCAATGAGGAAACGGTTCTTATTCAGACCGGTAATCTCATTGTTCACCTCCAAAGAGGCTCCTGCAGGAAGAATGACAGCGGCAGACTTGTTCTGCTGATCCTTGACAACAACAACAATCTTAGTGTCTGCATTGGGGATGGTAGCAAGCTCATTGGCAATAGTGTACAGTTTCGGACGGACGGCATCGAAAGCCTTCTCACCACGAATGGCAGCATAGTCTACTGCCTCGCCAGCCTTGATCTTCTCCAACACCTCAACGGCATTGTTCACGTCACGCTCGACAGACTCCATGAGTTTCGGACTCTCCTTCAACTCACGCTCCCAATAGGGAACCAATGCCATACTCTCTTTCGAGAGGGTGGCGGGCAAGCCCGCACGGCTCATGAGCACACCGGCAGCAAGCTCCGAAACGAGGCGGTCATACTTCTCGGTGTCACCAGGAAGCATGGTGCTATATGCTACACGGTTCAACCGTGACTCACCACCAGTATAGGCAGCGGCAGCACGGAAACTGTCATTGACACGCTGCAAGGCTGTGACAATCTCATTACCCGGACGGTAATAGCGACGGTCAGCGAAACGAAGGGTATCTTCCTTACCATCGTATGCGGTATCGAAGAACGGCTCCTTCATCACCTTATTGGTGTTACCACTGAGTTTCACCAGAGCATCCTCCAAGGCCACAGCCTTATTGTAGATGGCATCGGCAGCGCCATGACGCTGGCTGCTACGAATATCACCTATCTGGTCACAGATGGCAACACGATGTCCAGCACGTATCATCTTAGGAAGATTGATGTCAAGAGCATGATGTGGGAACGCTGCAAACTTAATCTCGTTACCCTCGGGGTCATGGTCTTTGACTTCAAGACCTAACAGACCAGCGAGTTTGTCAGCATCATCACCATAGAGGTTATAACTGTTACCGTCACGCATCAGAAGGATGGAGTCAGGATGCTTCTCCTTCAGTTCAAGGAACTGCTTCGGCAGACTGACAGGCTGAACAGCAGACTCTTCAGCACCACGATAGACGGAATCCTTTTCCTGTGCCTCCAGAATAAATCCGTAGGCATCTTTCTTCACCTCCGGCATCGTAGTCTGGTCGATATTGAAGATGGAACGCTCTTCCTTGATACGCTGAACCTTATACAGTTCTTTTTCCTCTGGGGCAAGGGCATCGTAAGCGGCTTTGTCGATGACCTCGTTGACATTGAAACGGTTCACATACTTATCCCACTTATACCAGTTGAACGGCAGGCCATTCTCGCCGCCCTTCACATGATAGCCGTCAGCCTTGGCGGCATTGAACGTAGTATAGTCATTACTCTTATAGCCATGAGCATCAGAATGCAGGGCCATCATAAGGCCATTGAAGGCACTGACAACAGGCGTGCCAGATTGGTGCAAGACAGGAGCGGCCTTGCCGTCCTTATTCAGCCAAACACCGCCATTCTCCTTGGCAGCAAGGAGGGCACCAACGAGCAACGAGGACTGGAGAATGAGAGTAGGAACTTTTTCCTTCTTCTCGGCCTTCTTTTCCTCTTCGGCCTTTTTCTTCGCAGCTTCCTCGGCAGCTTTCTTCTCTTCTGCTGCCTCACGCTGTGCGGCCTCATTCTTCTTATCGGCCTGTTGCTGAGCCTGCTGTTCCTTATCGGCAACAGCCTGGTCTTTTGCATCCTTCTGCTCAGCAAGCACATGCTCGGCTTCCTGTACGGAACCGATGCTCATAGACTCCGCGAACTGCTTACCGAAATACTTTGCTACAAGCTGGTCGAGAGTGACACGGTTAGTACGCTGACCTGTCTCATCCTTCTCAAAGAAGGCTTTGATGTCATTACCGTACATCTCACGCTCATAGTGCTTACCCTTGAAGTCACACATGATATGATACTTACCATACTGCTCACCCTCCTTGGGCTTGATGAACTTCCAACGCTTATGCGTCACATCGGCACCCTCGGGAAGCACATACTTCGTGTAGTCAAGGTTATCCCACTTGGAAGTCTTCTTCTGGCCGTCAGACTTCTCGGCATGAGCCTGTTCCTCAGCATCAACATGCTCTTCGGCAGACTCTTCAACCTTATCTTCGTGAGACGGTTTCAGTTCAGAGAACTTCTCAAACATTTTCTGCAAAAGACTGGCAAGGTGAGCCAGTAATTCCCTGGCACCCATCCATGAGGTGGCAAACTTACGCTCAACAGGGTCCGTAAGAGCAAACTCATTCTCGGACTGCTGTTCTAAGGCGTATTTCTCAACATGGCTATGCAACATGAAACTGGGATCGGCAGCCTGTGACAAACGGTTATACTCCGTAAGGGTCGTATTAACCTCGGCAACCTTGGCATCAAGAGCATCCTTCAAGTTATTCTGGCGTAAGTCAAGGATGGCCTCTGCAGCAGCACTGGCATCACGGCTTTGCATGAATGTTTCATCAGCACGGCTCATATCATTGGGCAACAGACGCTCCAAGATACCAGACTCACGGCCAATGGCCTCACTATGGATATCAAAGACGACAGAAGCGACGGCAGCAGACAGACTGTGACGGTCTGTAACCTCACTGCTTTCAATCATACCCTTGATGTCAACACCCTTGGCCTGATAGTAGTCGCTGTTATACTTCTCAATATGCGCAATAGCGGCTTCTTTGAGAATGGCAACTTCCTCTGGTGCATAAACCTTGTTATCCACCTTCTCATGAATGTTCTCAGAAATTTTCGACAGCAACACACGACGCTCTTCACCGATAAAGGATGCTTTCTCATTATCTGTAGCGATTCTCCAATCGTAATTATCTGATGACGGTCTCATAGACTGACCGACCATAACATGGCCATTACTAACTTCATATTCTACAAGGTCATCCTTCAAGCCAGTAATACGGCAAGTAATGCTATCACCATTCTGATCGGTACTGGTCATAATATCACCGACATGGAAATCCAAGCCCTCAGCCTTCTGGGCCTCGATCTTCTGAGGCTGAAGCTTTGCTTCTGCAGCCTTAACAGCCTCAGTTGCCATTTCCTCAGCTGCTGACTCAACATTATCAATACCATTCTTTTCAAGTATGCCAGGTTTATTCACTTCGGCCTTATTAAGAACAGTAATCATAACATCACGTGCTGCATCTTTAGCAGTATTTGTGTTCGTAATAACATACTCATCCTTCAACGTATCAACAATCTCTGTATCATACATGTCACCATTGCTATAATGGTCATTGACGATGCTTTGCAGATGCTCACCAAGAGCCTCCTTGACAACAGGAACCTCTTCCTCACTATAGACACGCACATTATCCTGTGGTTGTTCTTCAGCAACGACAGTTGGCTGTTGCTTTGCTGCCTCACGGGCAGCAACCATACGCTCGACATTCAGGTCAACAACCTTGTCGGCAAACCTCACAGCATCATCCTCATGGTAAAAATCGGCCCACTCATCACCATTCATGATACGGGCAGAACCTCCCATCTCATCGGCAATCTGCTTCAATTCCTCAAATTTAACATACGGAATCTCCTTGGTGAAATGCACGTGAATGTCACCTTCGATAACACCAGTAGGATCATCACCAAAGGTAATGTGATACGGATGTTCTTCCTGAGTCTGATAAAGACTCTTGGCGTAGAACTGAGTATCTTCAATGTCGATGACATCAAAGTCCTCACCATTGTCAACCTTCAACAGGTCTTTCAGACCCTCGAATTTATCTACGTTAAAGAAAATCTTATCGTCAGTAGCAGGATCGACCTCTTCACTGAGCTTAATCATAGCAACTTCCTGCACATTATCATCCTTGAAACGAATGGTGACCTCGGCATACAACGGCTCTTCACCATGTTCCTTCACAAAGTCATTAAAACGCTCCTGCAGTTTCTCCGTTTGCTTATCCACCACTTCCTGACGCAACTGCTTGGGCGTGGCGATACGGACGATATCAACATCAACGCAATCTGTAGCCTTACCAAAGGCAGGACTACTGTTGAAACTGGTAGAGTTATCACGGACAGAGAAAATATGATTGGGGTACTGTGAGGTGAACTCACGTACCATCTCAATACTCTCATCGGTCAAGCCGGTATTGTCACCATTGACAATAGAACCAACAGCATATTCCGGTACCTGTGCAGTATCAACATACACCGTCATCTGACGGTCACCGTCAGTCAACTTCTCTTCCATCTGATTGAGGACTTCCTTCTGCAAATCCTTTGGCAGATCATACAGGTCAACACCGTTGTTATCATCGTAACTGTCCTGATGGCTCTGGTAAATGGTAACATTATCACCGTTACACATCACCTCGGTAAAGACCTTATCCTCTTCACGCCAGTCAACTTCCTTATCAGCAGGAACGGTAATCGGCAGTCGAATAGAGAAAGGAACATATTCCAAGCCAAGTTCCTTCGTGAGTTGACCGACATGTTCTAACTGATTGTCAATATTGATATGCTGCTCCTGAGACTGCTCGAAATGCTCCGCAACCTCCTGCTGCATCTCATTGAACATACCACCTTTGAGCTGTTCCAACACGCTCTGCTGAAGGTCTAACGGCAGATCAGTGAGCATACGGGGACTCATGCTCTTCTCGGCATCATCCATCGTCTCATAGAGCATGATATACGGCGGGTCAACACTGACGGCATTATAATGCTCCACCTCGGCAGACTGGTTAGGCTTGAAATCGATGGTCTGCAAGAGCATCAACGGGGTATAGGACATACCCATATTGTCATAGGTCCTGGTAACCTGATTACGGGCATCGCTCATCTCCAGTTCCTTACTGAAATACTTGTCAGCAAGAGCCATAACAAGGTCACTACGCTCCGAAAGTTGTTCCATACCCTCCAGACTACGGAACTTCTCAGCATCCTCCTTCGACAGTTCAATAGCATCGTCATATCGAAGTTTAGTGTCGGGGTCAAAAATAGCAATCTCATAACGCCCCTCATCACCGATAGGCATAACAGAAACACCTAACTTCGCACGGCCATGCTCAACGGCTATTTGTTCGTTAAGACTGATAGTAGAACGGATGTCGCGACGGTTCTCATCAACCTGAGCCTTGGCGACAAATAAATCCAAATCCACTCCGTCCTCTAATGCAGAAGCATACTTCTCAGTGGGAATCATCACAAAATGAACATCTTCACCGCCGATGTTACGCTCATAGACAGGAACACCGAATTTCTCGGCTACCCGGTCTGCATCCTGACCGAAGGCTTCTAAAAAACCTTTCTGACGGAACAGGACAGCCTCATTTTCATGTGCAGCCTTGACATCCTTATAAGATGCTAACAACTGCGTTTGCTTGGCCTGTATCTCAGCAGAAACAGGCCGCGACGCTTCCAGCGAATGCTCTATCGTTTGACGGTGACCGTTGATATAGTCGGCAACGACCAACGTACCCTGGGGATGATAGTAATTCTTTGGAATGTCACGAATAACCATCTCCTTGCCTTCCTCACTGATGGCGGTTAGACCCGTAGAATGGAAGTCAAGGGTCTTAACCTTGAAATCCGAATCCTTATCAGAAATAACGAGACTTCCATCCGTATCAATCAATACGGGTTTTTCGTCACCTAAAGAAAGACTATAGTCAATGGTCTGCAGGGCTACACCCATCTCATCCTTCCACTGCGAAGCAAGAGGACGGATGCTGATAGCAGGCGTGACAACGCGAAGGTTCAGCTCCTTATCGGACAACACATTATATCCGTCATGGTTGAGATTCAGCCAACGGAACTGCTGACCCTTATCACCGACGGTCTGACCCAGCCAGCCTGTCTGGTCCTGAATGGTATTGACATCAGCACCATAGACGCTGAAAGCCTGACCGTTCCTGAAAAGGATGGTCTCATCAGGGTATTGTGCCTTCAAGGCATCATACTGCTGGGCAAGGGCATCCTTACGGAACTGGTTGACAATACCGATACCATCAAGGGCATCGATAACCTCATCCTTCAGTACATCATCCTTGGTCTCGATAATCTGATTAGCCAGTGCCAACACATCGGCACGGATAGCCTCTGGCATATCAGATAGTCCCTGCAGGACACCACCGACACGAACGTCAGAAGCCCAACGCTGATAGGCATCCACGCTATGCGCACTGTCAAGGCGCTTGAATAATGCCTTCTCATCCTCAGACATCTTCGATACATTATTAATATAATAACCCATCACAAAGGCATAACTCTGCTCGATAGGAGTCTTCGGCAGCGAACGCTCCACCTGTGCACGATGATCCACCTGAAGGTCGCGCTCCTGAATGGCAGCAGTAATCTGGTCGGCCTGATAGACAGTCTTTGTGCTAAGCATAGCCTTCAACTGCTGCAACGGCTCGGAATGGTCATGGTTATGACTGTCACGAACCCAGTTCATTAGGGCCACGCCATCCTTGGCAGCAAGGAGGCTCACCACATCATCGGCCAATGCACCCTCCGGGGCATGAACCTGATAGTGACTGATAACCTTATCATACTGGTCGATGATATGATTCTCACTATAGGTATTACGCTGGGCAGCGATACCGTCAATGAGACGCTTCACATCCTCTTCGGGGAGGTAAGCGGAAACAGCAGACAGGAACTTACGATACTTACCGTTCGACAGTTCATTGACACGAACACTGTCTGCATCACCACGACGCAACAAGTCCATCTGCTCAGAAGCCCACTCTTCGAGATGTTCCACCGTAGGAGGCATATCACCAATGGCGATAATGTTATCATACAAAGTATTCGGCTCAGTAACCTTGCTCTTCAAGGCCGAAGCGGCAAGGGCAAATGCCTGATAGTTGCTCTCATGAAGGGCTACAGCGTCGAAATCACGGATGTTTTCAACTTCCGCAACTCGCTTGTCAATGATACCGATAAGCTCTTCCAGACCTTCCATCGTAATATAAGAAGAATTGTTTGCCTGGTCGCCGTCACGGGTACCCATCACACGAAGGTTACCGTCCACGACTGCAGCAACGGAAATCTCATAGCCGTCAATATTCGGGCTGTCCGGGAAATTCATACCGTTACCGTTACCGATACGCTCCGCAATGGAATACTCCAAGAGGCTACGATAAAGATCAGTAAGTTCATTACGGTCATCAATAGATGACAGAGGAACATCCTGGTTCTCACGGAACACATGAATGCCATCTTCACGACGGTAGATTTCTCCACCGACGGCTGAAGGACGGTCAGGGTCTTGCGGCTTCATGAAGCGCACCCTGCTCTGAGTGCCAGGCAGCAAACGGTCTGCCAGCACCTGCAAATTTGATTTAATAACAGATGTTTGCATACTTCGAATATTTTTTGATTGAACATTTTCATTCTCATCAGACTTGACAACGGCCTTCTGTCTGTCCTCTTCACGCCACTGGGCATCACGGGCAAGCCACTGCTCCGTAGTGAGCGAGTAATGCGGATTGATAGGATTGATGTCAATAGTGATACCTTCAAGGTCAAGAGCTTCCTCGTGAAGGATGTCGAAAAGGGCATCCTCTCGGAAATCACCCTCATACTCAACGAGGATGTCAAGGTCACTGCCTTCATGGGCCTCGCCACGGCTACGGCTACCAACAACAGTGATATTCTTGATGGTGATATCATCAGAGAGTCCGGCATCTTCCAATATTTCATCGATGCTGTTCTCTACGAATGACTTGACATCTTCAACAGAATAACCTTCAAGACCCTGAATAACATCTGGTTCCTTCACCACTGGCTGCTGCACAGCACCGTCCAGAGGCTTATAGTTCATCACCCTGCCAAGCCATTTGTTCTTCAACTCAAAACGCTCACTGAGAGGTATCAACTGACCCTGCTTGTCATAGACAATAGGACTGGCCGACTTCAAAGAAGCGACATGGCGCTCCTGACTGGTGGCACTGGCTAACGACAACACAAGGCCACCACCCAAAGCCTGTACACAGGCTTCGGCGGTATTACCGGTATTCACCACATTGTCAATGACAACAGGGAACTTTCCTTCGGGCAGTTCTCCCTCCATGTGAATACCTAACTCTTCAGCGGTAAAAGGCTTACCGGTATTAATTTTATGGTCATACTGACTATCACGGGGTGCCGACTTCAAAACATCGGCAACCTCGGAATTGGTACGCACACCAATAGCATTAGCCAGCAATAACATGTCTGTGGCATAGCCTTCATGGCTTGGAGCGGGGACAAGAACGGCATTGTCTGGCACCATAGGAGCCATCAAATCAGCAGCCTCATTGATGGCATTTAGATTAACGCTATTCAGTCCATCAGACTTCACAGCACGCGCCAGACGATCCATCTTACCACGATAACCGTCAACTGCAATAAATGGCGTGACACCATTGCCGACATGCTCCTGCATAGCGGCATTGAATAGTTCTCGTGCCTTATCAGTGTCACCACGCTCCACGGCAACAGCATATTCCTTATCGCGCTCTTCAAGCCAACGCTCCATCTTCTTCACAGGGTTGATACCCTTGGCGAAGTCATTGAGAATCTGGTCCGCAATATCTTCCATACTGCTGTACTCGATATTCATGGAGTCACCAATATGCTTCCAGAAATCCTGAATAGCCTTGGCAACATTCTGATAGATGTTACCCCAGCGTGAGCCGTAGTTGGCATCCCTTGGTGTCATACGCTCCAACTCTGCCTGTAACTTTTCGGCACCACGCTTACCGCTATACTGTGCTATAACCTCTTCGGCAACCTCACTGTCAGTAGCCAGCTCAGGATAGATGCGTTTAACGGCATCCCATGTTTCTGCATCCTGCTTCAACAGATCCACAACATGGTTCCAGTTATCAGGATTGATACGCTGCATAGCCTGACAGAACAGATGGGCAAACTCATGCAAAGGCAACTCGGCATCGAGTTTTCTCAGGTCAAGATGAATCTCGCCCTTATAGGCAAAACCGTAACTCTCGCCTGTCTCGGTCTTGAAATGACGCACCTTTCCAGCCTCACTCTGGTCTTTCTCAGCCGCTTTCAGAATACGGCGGTTCTCACGGTTGTCAGTATGCACCGTGATACCCATAGACTGCAGATGATCTACCAACGCACCACCGGCCTCACGGTCTTGAACAGTCAATTTACGAGGCTCCATAGGTCGCTCGGAAACTTCACGACTGGCAGCAATGACACTGGTATAGTTGGCAATCTGACGGTCACGAGGAACATCCTCGGTATCGACAGCCAACGTATGGCGACGCTGCTCCATGCTCATACCCATACGGGCCTGCACATTACGGCTCTCCACCTCGCCCATAGACTCCCAGTATTGCGTCCATGCCTCACCTTTCAAACCGTTATCACGAAAATATTCATAGTTCTTCATGAAGGTATCGGCATCCATATTCTCAGACATACGAATCAAATCCTTCATCATATCCTGATAGCCGGGACCGAACTCATTACGCCAGTCGCTATGCTGCTCATCCTTCAGATAAGACATAATCATATCATAGGTTGGCTCCTGACCCACCTCCTGTTGTACGAAGCCGTCCCAAGCGGCCACGTTCAACTCAAAGTCCGAGGCACCGTTAATCCTTCGGATATCATTGCCACGGGCGAACCCCTCCTGCTCCTGGATATAGTGCTGCACCTCATGGGCAATGGTGGACTTCATCTGATGACGGCTGCTGACATTCAAGCCCCTGGCTCCTTCCACCATATCCTTATTCAAACGGATATAATGGATGTCCGAACCGTCAACAACACTCTTCCTGGTAGCATACGCACCACGGTCTTCCATCTCTTCAACACGCATGACAACATGACGCAGTTCAGGATAGGCCATGAACAGCAAAGGTGAAGAGACATAATCCTCTAACGTCAGACGGTCGGGATTCTTCATCGTCACACCTGGCTTCCAATACTTGTTGTCAGGGAGCTCACGCAGACGCTCATACTCCGCACGCTCTTCTGCAGTGAGAGGGGCAAAGCCACCAAAATGATGAGCGTTATCCTTACGTAACAACTCCAGATAACGAGCCGTATCAGGATGGCGACGCAGCCACTCCAGATTGGCAGCGGCATCAAACTCACGGAACGAGGGCAGTTCCAAACGCCACTGCCCATCAGCACCACGCTCCCAGCCGGTCTCTATCTTGATGTCAAGAGGTGAACGACCCACCTTTTCCAGTTTCTCGGCATGACGGAGGTTCGAAATATACATACCACCGTCTAAGGCCACATCAAGGTTAGTGGCTCCCTTCTGACCGATGAACTGGAAGCCCAGGCCCATAGTATCCTGTAACTTCTCACCATGCAGATAATCCAACGGATTACGCTCGTTCAGAAAATCGTTCAGAATGAAGTCTGCCACATCCTCCTTCGTCGTGAAGTGGATATGCAACAAATCGGCAACAGCCTTCCAGAACTTTCCAAGGAAAGCGGCAACCTTATCAAGGATGCTCTCTGGGTCGTTCTTACCATCTACATACTTCGTCAGACGCTCAAAACCGCGCTGACCGCTGAAATGTGCCAGACATTCGTCGGCAATCTCATCATCGGTATGCAAATCCGGGTACTGCTCCTTGACATAATTCCAAATGTCAGGAGTATCTTTCATCATCTGAACGATATTGGCCCATTCCTTCTGGTTCTGCTGACGCATAACAGCAGCCCAGAGGTGGGTATATTCATGCAGCGGCCAGTCGGCACGCGCAATATTCAAATCAACATAGAATGTTCCCGTGCTACGGTCAACAAAGCCGTATGCCTGCTTATCACCGGCACGGAAGAAACTGATATCCTCTTTACGGCTATCATCTACAATCTGTTTGCTGACTCTGCCATTGGCTTTATCCAGAATCCTTTGGCCGTCTTCAATATTATCATTCACCTGAATACCAGCCTCACGCAGACGCTCAATCATAGCGTCACGAAGGTTATTAGTATAGGTGATATTCAAGGTACGGATGTTGTCAATGAACCCGCGCATACTACGCTCATTGTCAAACAACACCATGGTACGACCGGCACGCTCAAATGTCTGGCCGTCATGAACTCCAGCGACCTGCTGCACAAGATTATCAGCAAGACCAAAACCGTGATGATAGTCCACAACGAAGGTGTCACCTTCATGGTATATCTGATATGGCTGAACGGCAACATTCTGCACGACAGCCGGACGCTCTGCATCAACACGACGCAAAGCCTCAGTAAAGACATCCTCGGAAACACCCGACTGACTGGCAAGTTCAGCAATACCTTCATGGTACTGCCCTGAGAGAGCCACAAGCAAGTCTCGCTGTCTGGAAGTGACAGAAAGGGTCTTGACGGCAGCAAATGCACCGCCAATCTCTGCCATCAGTTCACGGTAGCCGTCAGGACGGCGACGGCCTAACAGATGATTACCTGTCATCAGGTCCGAAGCGACCTGACTCATCATCGACCTCTCCACATCAGAAACAGTCGATACATAGTTCTTTGGAACATACTGGAATGAAACACGATCGGCAGCATTGGCAACAATGGTCTCGCCTGTCTTCCAGTCAACACCAAGGGCATTCAACTGCTCCTTGGCATCCTTACCGCCAAAGGGTGACTTCCAAGAGATAGTCAACAGTCGCTTCATCTCTTCAACAGCAGCGGCATCAACACCCTGCTGACTGACCTCCAAAGCAGCAATGGCAGCTTCATAGCCTGCCTCACGCTCAGCCTTACGCTGATCGCGTAACACACTCAACTCTTCACGTAACTGAGGAATAGTCCTCACCTCCATTTGAGGATTATGCTCCTGATAGTTATCAGTATGGGCCAAAACGGCAGCGCGAACCTCTACACCTTCACCGAAGTCAGCCTTCGCAGCCTGTGAGAGGGTCTTACCAGTGTCTAACACGTTATCCACCAATACGACAATGGTACCAGCGGGCAACGTGCCGTCCATCTCAAACTTGATGTCCGGCAACTGCTCATAGGCTGTGCCATTCTTCTTTAGGTCATACAACGGCTCATGTTCGGTGCTGAACAGACTGTTTGCTGTCTGCAAACCTGTACGCTCACCAAGTTCATTGACAACCTTTTCCATATAACTGGGATAACCCGATGCACCAGGCATAGGGATAAGAATCATCTTCTTCATATCTTCATCAGGAATGTTATTGAAGATACCAATCATCTTATCAACAACGGCACGGACAGAACTGTCAGTACCATACTCCTTCACCTGATGGGCGATAGTACGCAGTTCCTCACCCATGACAGTACCACCGTACTGGCCTGCAGAATAGACACGCATCTTGGCAAGGTCACGCTGCTGATCCTGCGGCATGACATGATTCATCATCAACTCTACAATATCCTTTGCACCACCGAATCCGTTGGCGCGAAGGTTACGATTAGCCTGCACACGCATCTGAGCCAATATGCTTTCACGCTGATACCAATCCGGCATCTTCGTGTATTCATCGGTAATCTGAACAAGAGCATTGGAAAGTTTTATGATAGCACTTTCAGAGTGACCATCGAAATGCTCATTGAAATACTGCTGATAGAACTCAGCACCAGGCAGCAAGGCTTCGCTTTCTGACTGCTGAACATCTACCTGTTCGCCACGCTCCATCATCTGCTCACCAAGGTAATCAACCAACACCATCAGACGCTCGTAGGCATCCCTACGAT